>Ga0214542_1005523_pt1 | contig 23958 bp, 14 predicted proteins | sample CNSS1metaG_FD_160096 | JGI IMG/M metagenome (GOLD analysis project Ga0214542, IMG submission 160096) | Root nodule microbial communities from cowpea collected in UCLA plant growth center, Los Angeles, California, USA - CNSS1 | ecosystem: Host-associated > Plants > Roots > Nodule | place: USA...
AATTTCAGCCGGCTACAAGTGAAGAAGAATTGGAGAAGAGGAGGAGGAGGAAACTGACATGGATCAAACAGCTTGTGTTGCAGACATGGCTGGTTTAGAAGGAAAGAAAAGGATGATCTGGTTTTAGAGGGGAATCACAGTAATTAGAGTAATAGAAGGAAGCGTGAGGTGAAGAAGAGAGAGAAAGGGTGGATGGAGGAGAGTTTTGGTAGTGAAGCACTTAACAGGAGGTGCTTATAGAGGTGGTGTGGGAGGACAAAAAGGAGAGGACCAAAAAAAAAAGCAGATTTTAACAGACAAAGAGGAATGCAGAGTTGAGTATTTGGAGAGGGAGATTCAGATTAGAGACTCCAAAAAAAAAAAAAAAAAAAAGTGGGGTGTTTGCTTTGGTTTGCTTTGCTTGCACTATCAGCTATCGAGTTTACGCCATATAGAGGGGAGCAGTGTGTCAGATAGTGGTGAGGACAAAAGATGGCAGAGAGAGAGACAGACACAGAACCTTTCTCAAATTGAATTAACCGAAAGAAACGTTTTTTCAAAGTAAATAACTTAAACTTCCCTTCTTTATGTTCCAGCATTAAGCAAAAGCCATTCATAACCCAATAGGGGACAGAGTTAGACATCACCATAAATATTTTCATCAAGTTCGTTAGGGAGCCATTAACTTCAAAAACAGCATATTATAACTCTAAAGACTAGTATATTTCAGGTGAAGATGCACACAGGATTATTTGCTTCTCCTTTTTTAAGACCTATCTCTCTCTATCTCCCTTCTCACGTGGGGTTAACGTTTTACTACAAACTAAACTTAAATGTGTTAGAGGAGTAGGAGGAGAAAATAATTAAAAACTATAAATTCTTCCCTGCGTGCGTGTGCCTCACTTAGTACTATTATTATTTTTTTCTTAATTACAACAGTAGAGAACGGATGAGCCTATTAATTATTTCTGTGCATTTGCGTTTTACATGAAAACATGACAAATGCAGATGTTATTTGTTTTGTTGGGGTTATTTGATGCTTACAAAAGGAGTGATGAAGGAGATAATTAAAGTGGGTGACGATGGCATGCAAAAGTTAAATGCAATGCAAGGAGAAATGAATATTATTATTATTTGGTTGTGGTGTTGTGTCAATAAATAGTTGGCTCAAGATGTGAATGATGTTCCTTTGGAATAGAAAGAGCATTGAATTCCATTCAGATATTTCACATGTGAGAGAGAAGAAGAGAGAGAGATTGATTAGAGAGTGTTTAAGCGAAAGTAGAAAGAGAATAATAAAGTGGGATGAAAGAAGAAAGAAGTGATGAAAAAGGTTGACAGTGGTACGTCAGGGTTAGTCTGTAAAGCTGTTGTTGTTTACTACATTACAATACAATACATAGATATATATTCTACTGTGAAGAAGTAGGAAAAGGATTCTCCTTTTCATCATATATTTTTATATTTGTTTATGAATCTCACTTTATTCTTTTATTATCCCTCCCTTTATTCCACTCTCTACACCACATTTAAGGCTTTATCCATCTTTACAATTTGTTTTATCTATGTTGTCTCTTCTTCTAGTAATTCTCCTCTGCATGGATATTACTTTTCCTTTCTTGCTTTTCTTTCTACTTTCTGTCTCAAAGACAAAATTATTCTCTACTTCTTTCTCTTTTTCCAATTTCTTCACACCTACGCCCACATATACATGTATCATCTGTCATATCATTCACTTAAATACAAGTGCATTCTCATTTTTATTAGATGGGTAAAAATTTGTTTATTACATTACATGACAAAGAACACAAAGTTAGAAAGAGAAATGGTTATGGTGTTGGGTTGATGAGATGAAGGGTCCACATGAATAAATAGTGTTCATGACACATGACAAAGCCTTGATCACAATTTTCAAGATGCTTCAGACCCCTCCAATACCCTTTTTTTGCTTCAGGAAACATCTCTTCTCAACAACACTCCATACTATTTTTCCATAAACTATATCTTCTTTTCATTTCCTCTCTTTTACTGCATTATATCATAACGTATATATGATCTTAGATTTCTGTAAATAACCCCTACACCCTATTCCTTTTGACAAACATGGTCATTTTTAAAAACTTGTCACAACAAAATGTTCTTAAAATTAGATTCAAAAGGCTTCGTTTATTATATTTAAAAAAAAAGATTAAAGTGGTGTGATTTAAGCATATTTATTTGAAAAAAAAAATGAAAAGTGGGCAGAGTCATTAATGGAGAGGGTAAAAGACATGTACTGTGAGGTGCAGAGCAGTTGTCCAATCCTCCAATTGCATCAGAGTCACCAATGAAGATTGCATTGCACGAGTGAGAACACACAATAACACACTTCAGCCTCAACTAAGGAATTTATTCACTTTAATCTGTACCATTTTTTATATTTTTACCAATTTTTTTTAATTACTAGTACTATTCATTTTTATTTTAGATTTTTCACATTGAATCTTGTTTTGTTTCAAAACTTATTTCTAGAATAGTTAAAATTGAAGAAAAGTGGTTCAAAGTGATAAACAATAGTTTTTGTAAGTTTTGTAATAGTTCAGCACTTTGCACTGGTTTTTATGGATCTTCTTGGCTATTTTTATTTTGTTTTTACTGCACCAAAGCTCTTTCAATTGTATATGCAGAATCCATAGACAACAATATTAAGTTATTTAACTATTTTACATGTTACACTACGGCTTTTATGTTTCTGAATGAAAACAATTATCAATTAATACATAATAATACTATTTTCATAATAATAATTATTATAATATTATCTCTATTTTTGTATAAACATTATATATATATATATATATATATATATATATATGATTTAAATAACTTCATTTACAATTACATAGCTATTCAGTTATAATACATATTAATAAATACTTTTCAATTGAATATAATATTATGAAATAAGAAAAATTTGTTGGAAGATCTCATTCTCTACAACAAATTTGAAAAAATTTGGCTAACAACATTTTCTGAGCGCACATTCAATTCCAAGAGTAGATACCTATTTAATGAAATTAATTATGTATAGCAAGTATGTGGTTGAAAATATAAATAAAATATAAAAATAATAATTATTTGTTTATAAAACATTGGTTTGTCATAAAATACAATTAAGTATATGAAGTGTTTAGTATGAAAACATGAAACTATTTTTAGTTAAAAAAAGAAATATTATTTAAAAAATATTTATAAACAACTTCTTAAAGGCGATAAAATAAATTTTAAACTTAATTAATTTTAAAATTTTAAAAAAATTTAGACATCATTATTTGGGTTTTTATTAAGAAGTTTCGTTCTATTAAATATTAAAAAATCGTAAATTTTTTAAATTAGTTTATGTCTTTGATTTTGTCGAGAATTAATAAGGTGACTTTAATCTCATCTCACATTTATTTATATTTTATGTATTTTTAATAAAGTTTCCATTAAAAAATTGTGTTTTATTTAATATCTAAAATTTTATATTTTCAATCATACATTTGATTTTACTGCAGAGTGAAATAACCTAACCATTTGATTTTACACCTTGTTCTTTTTGGGGTGATGCAAGGGAATGACATGGATGGATTAGAGGGATGACTAAAAAATTCCATCCCTCTACTATGGAAGAGATTAGAAGGTGATGGATACAAAATTACCATTTTATCCTCGTCATATTTATTTTTTACCTCTCTTATCTTCGTAATTTTTTGACACGTGTTCACACAGTGTTGTCTTCTTTTTTATTTCTTCACATAAATTTATCTTTTAATTTGAGTTTTAATTTATTAATAAAAATAAATAAAATTTTATTATTAACAAACATCTAAAAATCTAAAAGTTAAAAATATATAAACAATATATAATTCTATAAAATTTGAAAAAAAGAAAAAAATTTATTAAAAAATGTTACCTATATTATTAACAAACATAATCAAATTAAAAAAATATGTTCATATCAAATAAACAAAAAAAAATTATATTTCAAAGACTTAAAAACAAAAAATATATATAACATAAATAAATTATTTTTCATGTAAATATTAAATTGATAATGTTAAATTTAATTTCATACCAAATAAATTTGATTATTCATTTTTTATAAATATATTTATATTATTTCACACAATTAATAGAAATTAAATAAATTATTCTAAATGATTTATATAGCATTTTATATTACTTTTAACATTAAGGATATTTTGGTAATCTCATTTTTTTATCTATTATTTTTTTTTAATATGTCACATCACTTAATTCAATCACAAACTTTCACAAATTTTACTCTCTAATCTACTCTAAAATCACTTCCTAATTCCTTAAAAAGAACAACATCAACTTCACCTTCTAATCCTTCCCATCTCTTCTTCTCTCTCTCCTTCTAATCCTTCCTCTCCAAAGAACATAGCCTTAAAGTTTTAAATACAAAACAACAAACTTGAACATCAATAAAAATACATATCTAGAACCTTAATTATTTTTATAAAAAATGTTATATTTCCTTTTTAAATTAAATATTAAAATTGACTATCAAATAATAAATGATAAATAATAAATGTTAAATTTATGATAAATATTAAGTATATGATAAAGTTAAAACTTAATTATAATATTTTTTTTTCACATAAAAACACAGGAATAATAATAATACAATAAAAATCACAATAATCTAACTAATGAAAAAAAAAATCAAACAGTCAAGACTTAATTAAAAATTATAAAAGCTTTGAACATAAAACAAATTCTTTAACCAACACATAATTAGAAATTATAAAATTTTTGGACATAGAACAATTCTTTAAAAGGAATTTAATTAAAAATAGTTAAATTTAAATAAATTAAAAATATAAATAAGTATATATTCTAATTAAATAACCCAATCGCCTCTTGCACATAATTAAAAACAAAACACAATATATAACACTATATATAATCAAACGAATTGTAAATACTTGAAAATATTTGAGTATGCGAGTAAATTTTATAGATATAAATAACTAAACCAATTATAAATACTTGAATATTGAATGAATTTTTTGGATAAAAAATAATTCAAATATTTGATAACGTGATACTAAAAACAATAGTAAAATGTTGATGTCAAAGCATACATGAAATTGAGATTGTAAATAAAAAATAGAATAAAAATTAAATATTAAAAGAAAATTAGAGGTGGGTATGTTATTCTAAAACACTTTTCTTTTCAGCGTTTTCAACCTTTTTTTTTTTATTATTTTCACTAGTTTTTTTCTAGTAAAATAATTTTAATAGGATTACAACAGATAACTTTCATTTATACGGTAGAAAGAATAAAAAAATTATAAACAAATTTTTAGACAAATTTATTAAAATATTAATTGAATTATATTTATTTAATTTTTTATGGCGTTTTAGAAAATTCAAGTGTAAGTTTAACATTAAGTGAAAATAAGAAACTTAAACATCATATAAGGATGAAGATCCATACACCCATTGTCTTATGTTGTGTTTGGATCTGCATGAATATTGTTTATGCAGATGAAAAGTGAGTTGCGTACGTGTTTGGTTCCACTGATTTGCGTTGATGTGAGACCACGAATTTGTACAAGAGTTAGAGACTTTAACGCTCTCTATAATGAAGAGAAATACAGGGAAAAACAACTTATCATGTTAAAATTACTTCATTGTCCATGTGTTTAATAATTTAATTTATTTATATTTATTACTTTCTTTATATATATATATATATATATATATATATATATATATATATTATTATACATATTATCTTTATAATATATTCTATTATTATAATATGTATAATAATAATAATTATTATTGTTATATATATATATATATTATAATTATACATATATATTAATAATAAATATAATTATAATTATTATAATAATTACTATTATAATATATATATATATATAATAATTATATATTAATTATATGTATATTATGATAACATTGTATATTACAAAATATATATATATATATTATAATAATTATATATATATATATATATATATATATTTAATTACTATTTTTTAAAATATTAATAATAATTATTATAATAATTAGTATTATATAATAATAATAATAATATTATTATTATTATTATTATTTAAATAAATATCTTTTGTAAATGAATGAATTATATAAAATAAAATAAATTTAAATAAATGTGTAGATATAAATTTAATAGTCTATACTATAAATTATTTTAAGTTATCATTGAGAATGATAATATTTATTTTAAGTTATTAATGATAATATCAATAAATTCTATTTTTTTAATTTTAAATAATATTTTTTAATTTTATTTTTATATCATTTATTTTATTTACATTGAAGGGTAAAATGGTAATCATACAATTTACTCTATTAAAAATTATAATTTATTAAATTTTATCAATCACATCATACACATACTTTCATACACTTTTCACTTATATCTACTCAAATCATACCATATTTTCCTTAATCCAAACAATCTCATTTTTACCTACAAATCATCTTTACCTACAAATCAACTCAAATCAACGCAAATTCACACCCTAATCCAAACACAACATTAAAGTTTTTGTTTTTTATTGAAAGTGATGTTGATTACTCATGTGTAGATTGAATTCATGTCTCATCAGTTATGGGAACAACATTACAAGTAAGGGGTAATCGTGATTTGTGAAATATGAAAGCTTATAGTTGTTTGTTTTGCTAATAAACATGTTATTTTCAAATAAGAGGCGACAATGTGATAAAGTTAAAGAGATTATGTGCTTAATATTTTTGAAAATTGTTGAATTACACAAGAAGTCTCATTGTTCAAGTGTTGATATAACACTTCAGTGACAAAGAGAGGATAATAGTAACTTATGTGTCTTGTGAAGGTTCAAGCGAGAGAGATGTCAAATATAATATATATATATATATATATATATATATATATATATATATATATATATTATATGACAGTATAATTATATTTGTTGATACTTATCATGCTACTAAGATATTTTATGAGTGTGGTGAGAGATATATGTAATGATATTGTGTAATGTTAAATACAAAGTCATTCAAATAAGATACACCTAATACCGATAACACAATTAAAACATCAAATGATGAACAACCTAATAAGATTTTTGAATCACTTAGTTACACAAGTACAAAAAATTATTCTAATCCAATACTTAAATATCTGTTGCAAGCAATACTTTTTTATTAAAATGTAACTTGAGATTCTACAATTTTATAATTGTTGTTGTGCACGTATATGTACTAGTTTATATCTATAATTTTCAGTAGTGAATTGAAGAATATACCATTTAATCTATATTATCTTTTAAAACTAATCGGCAATTTAGAGAAGATGAGCAAAGAATAGTAAAAGTAAGTACACATACAACACAGGAAAAGGTGGTGCATTGAAATTATCAAAATGCATAGAAGAAGATGTATGCGTTGTTACATCATGCATGATTTAAAGTTAGGTTAGTGTTGATTTCTGGTTTATTCTTTTCTTTTAGGAAGCAGACAAATGGAAGGAATATTATATAAAGAGTAGCAGATGTTCTGAATGAAAAGTTGAAACCTTTTTCTGCTGCATTAAAAAACAAATTGTTGAATGTCCAAAGTAAACAAGAAAAGTAAGGAATTTTGGATGTAATTGAAAAGCAGATTATTCCGGGTCAACTAGATCCTCTTGATAATTTTGCAATATGATGTTTCTTCTTCTAATCATCCTACTCTGCACTCTACATACCAACGTGTTTTCCTAGATGCCTTGTCTTAGGAAACAAGTGGTACCTTTGTTAAGCCAATCATTTTCCATTAACGAATCAAATTACTGAACTTGGCTTCGATTTGAGCATTCCCTTTGGATGATTTGCTTTGTACATGCTTGTCATGATGAAGACAGCTTATAATAATTGCTTTCCATTTAAAGCTACAAACACATGTGTTTTAAATCATGCACCAGTGTTTGCTCATTTGAAGTTTTTGTTTCTTTCTTTGAATTTATTTTGTTTTGTGTGAATGTGTAGGTGGGTGGGGGGCTGGTGTTGTTTGGGGTTGCACAGATTTATGGTCTTAAGCACACACATACACATGAATGAATGATTGTTATTATTAACAAAAACCTAAGCACTCAACAATGTTGCAATGTGCATGTGTCTTGGCAAAAGACAGACACATGAGATGTTGCAGAGTGCAATGTATTGCTATCATATCATTCTTGCTACCTTCATACTCATGGACAACTTTTCTCTTTCAGTGTGTGTGTCATATGAGGAAAGGATCATTTTACACTCTTTCAAAAGCATATATGCACACTTCCAAACTCTTTTCTTTGCTTTGGTTCCTTATGTCTCAATTGTTCAGAGTAACCAATTTCTTTCCTTTCAAACTCAATCTGCCAGACTGGACTATCATTTTACTTCAGCCTCCACTCATTGTGTTTCTTCATCACATTCTTCCTTCACACTACTTTCAAAAATATCAAATTAGGCACCAAATGCACAACATCAAAACCACGTCTCTATCATCTCTTCAAAACATCACTGCTTATCATAGAATCTGTTTTTGTATGAATCAATGTGTTTCCTTTTGTTTTTAAAAACGACTGAAAAAGCAAGGACTAGCCGTTGGGAACATTCCCACTGCTTTTAATTTTTGTCTCCAGTTAACAGAGTAAGACCCATACACAACAAACAAATGGGGCACCCCACCCCCACTTTCTACGTGGCCATGGCATAAGATTCAAAGTAACGCCATCTTCAAACAACACACATAAACCATTATTGTTAACATTATGACCAAAACCAAATCGACAAAAGCCAACACTTTTCCTTGTACACGGCTCTTTTATATCCCTTCCACTTTAATTTCTTCTCCAACCACCATCTTCCAGCTAACATGAAGGACAACGCCACGAACCAAAAAATTCAATGAGAATAATATTACCAAACAAACATCCTATCCATGTTCATGTTCGTTACAACTTTATTTTCTCATCCATACCATATTCCATGTTCATGCACCACCCTCTCGCATAAACTTTTCTTCACATAGTACAAATTTAATTTCATCAAACACTTTCCCTTCCAATGTTGGGAAAGTTAATTAGCTATGATCCTGCAGTTTGAATAATTACAAACAAGTAATAACAGGTTGACCAATGATAAAGTTTTCTGAAACCAAGAAGAAAATATATATTTTGACTTTGGATAGAAAGATCAAGCACATATGATGTAAGGTCACGCTGAGTCATATCACGGTTGAACTTCTGTTTCTGGTAAAAGATTAACATGTGCATAAGTAAAGAAATGCTGTCAAAATATCAGCACTGGGTGAGATGATATATAAAATTTGGTAGGGTAAGAAGGTTTTGAAATTGATTTGATTTGGCTTATGTATTGAATGCATATCTGGAAGAAAAAGTGGATAGAATAATCCTATCTAGATCTTAATGAATGATAAGGTGCATGAGAGAGAGAGAGAGAGAGAAGGTGATGGGTTTTAGACACTGACCATTTTGATTCAGTTGGGGGGACCATAAACCAATACTTGAACACTGTCATTATTATTGCATTTATGCTAAATGAAGAAAAACATGACCAGTTTTATGCATTCATTCATATGAACTCATTTATTGAGAATGAACTAAAGACCATGACAATTCATTTGATATTTAAGGCTCTCTCTCTTTCTCTCTTTCTATCTCTTCTTTCCTTCCACACAGGTAAGACACAACTAGCCTCACAAATCCATCTAGGTTACTCATTAATACTTTATCACTTCATTTCTCTTTTTCCTGTGATTTCATCAATTTCTTACTATTTTAATCCACTCACGTAATCTTAGCTACAACACTCTACTGCATCGGTGAATGCTCGTGTGCCTCACCTATGTATATGTCAATTAAGTATTTGCAATCTCAGAAATATTCAAATTTTCAACTTTTCTAAACCACAAAATATTTAACGTCATCGTTAAATGAAAACACATGCAAATTACACCTAATGGATAATGTGTTTAATCAATATATGAATACTATAAAAGGGAAATGTGTTTATTCAATCTAAGTCCTTTATTTTATTTTTTTGTTTGCATCAACTTGTTCTCGTTTGTCTTAACCTAAACTCCACAACAATCATCAATATTTTTTTCTTTAGAGGTATTTGTCTTTTCTTCCACCATTTTCTGTTGTGCTGGCAATGTAGTTTCCATCCTACACACAGTAACAATAGATACTGTTGAAGACATGTTTCGTGTTGAAAACTTTTAATCAATATGTTATGAATTGTTCATTCTTCTTCCTACTTATTTTTTTAACATTCTCATATTATATAAAATGAAGTCAACTACTTTCAGAAAAAAGTCCTACGTGTTTGTTCCTGCTAGTGCTAGTATTCAACCTTTCAACACTCAACATCCTCTACTATAACGATATTCTTAGACTCCAGCTCCGACTTTTTTTTTCTTCTAATGTTGGACAATTGTGAAAAAAAGAAGAAGAAAATACTATTCGCTATAATACTTTCAGATTAAATGTCAAATCGTTCTCCTTCACAAGTTTTGTATTCAATAACTCCGGAAAATTTAAATATTAAAATTGTGCTGGATAGTAACCAGAACAAAATATCATTGGGAGAGAAATTATATAAATTTGATTTCTAAGATCCACGTTAGTCACAAATCCATCAACCTAATGTCATTATATTTTATGTTAGAAGTAATGTTAATTCCTTAATGTTAATTCCTTAGTGGATCAGATTGTTATAAAATATGGAATATATTTATACAATATATAATCTCTTCCTAATCAATCCATTAAAAAAAAATTCATCACAATCCACATAATGGATTAACACACCTTCTATTCCAAAACCTAATACCGTTATTTATATGGGTTTTGTTGCTCAACTTTTTATTTTTATCTAATATGAAACTTAAAATTACATTTAAATTTTCAATAAATACTAGATTGAAAAATATAATAAAATCATTATATAAATTTGATTTTTAAGTCTCACATTAATTAGAAATAATAAAATTAAACACTTTATATGAAAATCAATCTATAAATCTAATGTCATTAGATCTTAGATGAATAGTGGTGTTAATTCCATTGTTTTCTGGATTGATATATTTATATAATAATATATAATCTCTTCCTAATCATTCCATTAAAAAACAAAAACTCATCGCAATCCACATATTGGATTAATACCACTTTTCATCCAAAATCTAATGTCGCCATTTAATATCACTTTTTTTGTAGTGTAATGTTTTTAGATTTTGGGTTAAAAGTGATATTAATTCATTTGTGGGTTGGATTGTTAGATATATATAATATATAAACTTTTCTTAATCAATCCATTAAAAAAATTGATGATAATCCACATAATGGATTAACACCACATTTCATCCAAGATCTAATGTCGTTATTTATATAGATCTGATTTCTAAGTGTCACATTGGTTAAAAATAATAAAGTTAAACACTTTATAAGAGAAATAAATTCATAGACCTAATGTCATTAGATTTTGAGTTAAAAGTGATGTTAATTCTTTTGTGGGTTGAACTATATATATATATATATATATGGCAACACATTCATTTTCTATGCATTGGTTTGATTTTGGATACTATTGGAGTGAACAAAGTAGATCTAAAGAATAATGCAAATTAGGTTACGTTAGTAAAAAAGTAAATTCTTTGTACATAAAAAGTATCAAGAGTTTTTTTTTTCGCGTTTACTAAAATTTACTTTAAAAGAACTGAATTTTTTTTTATATAAAATTGTAACTTTGGAAAAAGAAAATAGAATCGAGTTTCTTTTATTATTTAGAATCATCATATACGTGGATAACATATTTTTTCTATTTTATTCTATAGATAGAATTGAATAAAATTTTGATTAATGCTCAAGTCGGATGAAGAAAAAATTATCATATCCGATTCTTTTGAAAAATGGATCTATAAGAATTCATCTATCCCAATAACAAAAATCTTGACTTGAATGGTCCTGTATTAAGAGCTAAATTAACTAAGGGAATGAGTCATAATTATTATGGAGAACCCGCTAACCTAACGATCTTTTATATCTTTTTTTCAGTAGTAATTCTAGGTACTATTGCCTATAAAATAGGCATAGCAGTTCTAGAACCATTCATGATTGGTGAACCAACAGATCCTTTCACAACTCCTTTGGAAATACTACCTGAATGGTATTTTTTTCTGTATTTCAAATACTTTGTACGATGCCCATTATAATTTAGAATTTATGGTTGAAAGTCTATGGTTTAGGATTTATGGTTTGGGATTTAAGATTTAGTATTTAGGGTTTCAGATTTAGAATTCATCTACCCCGGATAAAACGAGTGGCAAAATTCCCGCCCAAATATGGATATATTATAAATTATCGACAGATAAAATTTGTCTGTGGTTACATATTTTAAAATCCGATGATAAAATTTGTTTGTAATTTAAAATTCATATTACTAACCAATTTTTTCGTCGGTATAAAGAACGTCAAAATTTCCATCCAAATCTGTAAAGATAGATATTATAAATTACGTTGGTGGTAGAAAAACAAAGAGTAGAAAAGGAAGAGAAGAAGAAGAAGGACGAGGAAGAGAAGTAGGAAAAAAAGGAGAAGGTGGAGGAAGGAAGAAATGTTAGAGGAGCAACGACAACATGGTTGTGGTGGCTTATTCATGGCGCGGTGGTAGTGAGGAACATAAAAAGAAATAGGAAGAAAGAAGAAAAAGTGAAAGCAGAAAGTGGAGAAGAAGAAGGAAGACAAGGTGAAGGATGAGCCGTGATAAGTGCCCTAATTAAATGAATTCTAGGACAACTTTAATACTTATCTTGTTTTGAATTTGTTTAGATTCTACTTAATTCAACCATGTTTAGTTTGTTGGATTAAAATCATTTAATTATGGGCAAATTGTGACCGATGCAACTAGACGACAAAATTGAGGCTCAAGCCATAAAGAAAACTCATTACAAAGGAAAACCTCAAGAAACCTGATCTAAAACCATGAATATTCCTTCCAATAGAAGTTATATCAGAAGTTGAAGTATCACTATAAGAAAACTTCTAAGTAGTGACCAATAATGATTAGTAACTACAGTAACCAATTTACATACTAATTTATAAAACTAAAAATTATTGGTTACTAAAATAGTCACTATTATAAATAAAAAATTATAATTTGTTACTACATTGATCTTTAAAATTAGCTACCATGATTTTGACTACCAAAGGAAATTAATCATTAAAAATTATCCACCTAGGTTTTAGCTACCAAAATGACTTAGTTTCTAATTAGTCTCTAATTAATTAGTGACCAATTATAATTTTTTATTTATAATAGTAACTATTTTAGTAACCAATAATTTTTTGTAAATTGATATTTAAATTGGTTATTATGGTAATTAACTATTTTTTTGTTTCGAAAATTAATTTCTAATCGAGAATTTTCTTGTTGTGTACGAGAGGATGAGACTTGGATCATAAAAGAAAACCCTCATGCAGAGAAAACCTCAAACACCTCATATTCAATTTTTTTTACTTAATATAATTTTTTAGTGAATATTAGATAAAAAATTATAATAAACTAATATATATATATATATATATATATATATTATAATAATGTATATTCATTAACATTATTAAAATCTTAGTTTGCAATGAATTTTTTAGCGTAGTTAATATAATAGTTCGTTAATGTATATAGGGTAGGAACATACTAAATGATTGATATCAAAGTAGTTTTAGTAATTTGAAGTTTGGAGTAATTGAACATGATTGAAGACATCTATTTCCCGTGAACGAAAGGTTTTTATTTTTGACTATAGACACAGAAATACTTGATGTGAAATTATGTGGTGCTACAAAATAAGTTGGGCAAGAAGGTATTGGTGTAAAAAGGTTAAAAATGGCTTACACGAAATAAACGAAGAACAGTGAAATCTTAAATTAAAATTAAAAAATAGCAGCGATGGAAGTGAGAGAGACGTACGCATGCGAAATATGGCATCATCATGATCTCTCTCTGCATTTCATTCAACTTTTTCATTCAAGTGTGCATCTTCCATGGTCCCACCACCTTCCTCCTCCAATGACTCAAACATTTTTGTTTTTATTTTTTCATTCTAACACATCTTATCTTCAATCAAACATCTTATAATTGCAACCTTAAACGACAAAGACGAAATCCTGTTGTGTTAATCTCATGTTTCAGTGACGTTGAAGATGGGAAAAGAAAAATGGTGGAAGAAAGTAATAGCAGAGTGATAAGTGCATCTCGTGATGTGTAATGAGGGAAGCCATGGAGGAGCCGATGTGCAATAACTAGGAATTAGAAATAGCAGAGCTGACTTTTTAGGAGTTTATTATTAAGTTGCGTTGTTGTGATGAGTGGTGAAAGGTGAATGGTGAAGTTAGCAGAAAAAGTGGGTTGGTGGTGCAGTAGGTGCAATAAATTAAGAAAATACAAAATCCAATTCCCTATGAACGTGGGTGTATTGAATGGTTTTGTTTTGTGTGGGATTTGGCAGAAGGAAGAAGAAAGAAGAAAGAAGGATTTGGTGTGTAACAGAAGCAGAAATGAAAAGACAGTGATATAGTGTAGCATAGTAATGTTACCATAAGGGGAATCTAATGTCATGCAATCATGCGTTTACTTGAAGCTTGTGAACTCAAAATGTTATGTTTTGTTATGTTCTGGTGAAGATGGATGTGGCGTGTAAGAAAACTTCTCAGTCTCAGACAACCAAACAAAAGTACACACAAACCTCTTTTTGCTTGCATTCATCTGCATCTCTCTCACCACTGCTTGCCCAAAGATTCAGTCTACGTTTTCTTACTATAATTATTATCATTTTTTAGAACATCACAGCCATAATTTGTTAATGTGTTTTTATTACATTGATGTTATGAATTAATTACGTTTTAGTATCATTATGTATATGTAGTGATATTATCTTTATTCATATTATACTTTTCATTGATATTATTACTATCGTTATTTTATTAAGAGAACTAATACATATTATATGAAAGATATCATAGTTTTGAGAGAGCAAGAATTTTATATTGGTTAATGTTTCCCAAAAGAATAATCATACACCTTAATTTTGTTTACATCTATTTCAGTACATAACCTATAAATCTATTATTATTGTTCTTTTTAAATATATATTAAGTGTTAGTGCATCTTTTGAGGGTCCATGAATAGTTTTCCTTCCAAAATATCAGTCATTTGTTCTAGGAGAACATCTCATACATGTATCTGGATAAGAAATCTTAAAAGAGTAATTACTTTTTTAGAAATTTTAAAATATTTTATAATAAAATGTCATCTTAATAAAAAAAAATTATGATTTTTATTAGTATATATATGCATCTTAAACATCTAGTATATACATCTAAACATCTAGTATATATGGATTCTGGGGCTAAAAATTGTCTCTGGACACTAATTTAGATATATGAAAGTTACTACAGATGTTGACTTGCGTTATGTTTGATCTTTGGCATCGAGTGAGAAAGATTGGCAATGAAATTATTGCAATTCTTTATTCTTTATTCTCATTTGAGTGTGTGGGTACTGCGGTAGAAATGGAGGTGAAAAATCACAAATCAGTTTCACAAGGAAATTTGTATTCAGTACTTATCTATAAAAATTTCACTTCACACATACAAATTATGGCTTATTTGTAGTACTCCTAGGCATGAAGAGGTCTTGTATCAAACAAATGCTCTGATGGTTGTTAAAAATGAATGCATAAAAAAATTGATTATGCAGATATGTTGCTGCAACGGCTGCAGAGCAATAATGGAACTCTATATACATCACCTTCTTTCTTAGCTCTTATGCCTATGAACTGTAGCTACTGCCGCAATCAATTTCTGGTTACTAATAATAAGACTTTTATAACTTCTATTTCATACAAAAGTAAAATCTTCGGCACATGCAAGTTGCAGCGAAAAATCAACAAAAAATAAATATGCATAAACTTGTTTGGCTGTCACAAGTGCTGCGACATCTAGAACAGAGTGAAGTTTGCAAAAACGAAAAATGGTACTACTTACATGGACCCTTTTCAATTTGACAGTATTCTTTGCATGTGTGAATATGACAAAAGAAAATAAGTAACCAATTAAAATCATTATATGGATCTCAGTTATTTAATATAGAAATAAAATAATGAAACTACGCAATTTGAGTAGTGCTGATGCGCACATCAAAATTAGCGACAAAGAGAGGTTTCTAATCATTTCGTGATGCCCTGTCGGGATGTTAATATATGAAAAAAATAAGAGGTCATTTTTTTTCATTATAAAATACTGGAACTAAATAGTATTGCTCTTTCCAGTGTTTATTTCAAATCATGTAGTAGCAACGAAGTGGTGTTTCCCCGTTATTGTCACATTTGTGTCTGCATTTGAAGAAACTTCTAATCATTGACGTGAGATAACATCAGCTATTAAACCATGTTTCTTTGACGAAATTCAGCTTCAAAGAACCCAATTCCTAATATCAATCAGGCAATTACTAACTGCATGCCATTATTTTCTTCCTCCACCCTTATCATTTCCAGAATTTTAATTTCCGGAACACCATAAACAATTCCGAAATATTTTTTTCCTGAAGTCAAACATCCCATTCTTTTAAGGAAAGGATTTTCCGAAAGAGGGAGGGGGGGTTGGGGTTGGGGGGTGATAGAAGAAATTTGATGAGGTGGAGGAAGCAATTGCCTATCAATCAATGAAAAATTACTCGTGCACATAAGCAAATTCTTGGGCTGGTTGTTCATCAATTTGCTGTCCTGCATCTTGTCTTGTTTTGGTATGTAGCAGTGTACTAACCATAGAAAAAATACCGACAGGTAAAATATTACAACGAAAATTTTCATATATTCAAAGATTTAATGTCAACTAGATTTCAAAGTTATTGCTAAAACACAGTGATGATGGTGGGTATCGCAGTTCTTGGTTCTCCCATACATTCACATGTAAAAATCAAAAGATTTTTTTAGAGTGATGTGATTCTTAAAACAAGAATGATTTTTTGACAAATAATTTGGTGACAAAGTGACTAAATAGAGTATTTTTTTTTTTATTTTTGTAAAAGTTACAAAAATAAAGTAATAACGTTTTAGAGTTTTTCTTACCAAAAATAGTTGTTTGTCAGTATTATTTCTCTTTTCATTTAATATTTTTGTGCACCCTAAATTTAATAGAGTATGAAGTGGATAATAACATTACACGAATCAACTGACATGGGGTGTTAGCATGATTTATAGTTTTGCTTAAAACAAAAGTCCCAAATTTTGTTATCCGTGACATGGGGTGTTAGCATGATTTACAGTTTTGCTTAAAACAAAAGTCCCAAATTTTGTTATCCGTCATGTTATGTGAAATTTATCTAAAATAACATAATGTGAGCTTGATATTCAGTTCCCTTTTATGGGTACATAGTGTTAGGATTTACAGGAGTTTCACTGGAGATACAACATCAATGAGACCTGAACCCAACTATATAAGACATTGACATCATTTCAACCCAAAACCTTAAAGTAATAGATTTATAGGTCTTTATTCTTATATAGTGCTCTACTTTCTCATTTCTGGTCAATGTGAAACTTAGATTCATACTTGGATTCCTAACAATCTCTCCTTCAAGGATGAGTCCCTTCAACCATATTGGTACACCCCCTTCCAGCGAAAACATTTCCAACCACGCTCCTTTTCTGCCTTTTTCTGTATCACCGTTCTTTCTTAATGGGACACGTTTTACCTGGAACCCTTGCCAGGAAGACTTTCGATACTAGAATCATACTGCACTCGTCTGAGTCGGTTTTAACCATCGACTCTATGTCTACCTTATTGTTAGGACTTATGTACAAGAGGAGAGTCCAACTCAAAAAACTGATCTATTAATTAAGAAAGAGACACTCAAGCTTTAAGTATGATCTCAAGTAACTCATTTTATTCGATACGAGACCCGTAACATTGTCACCTCAACCCATTGGGGACAAACTTTCACCTTATTGACGACTTCAGTCTCTTATCAGTACTAGGTTTACACCTTAATCAATCTATATGTACTCTCTTTCGTAGTGTCACTCACAATGAAAACACCGATAGCTATTCAAATCAAGAGGAGAGCTAACTCAAGAGACTAATGTATTAGGTGGAAGGGTCTTATGACTCAAATATCAAGTCAAGCAGTTTATCTAACTTAAAAGTGAGACTCGTAACACTATCATCAGAAAAGGTCGGGAAAGTGCAAGCTTAGATCAAGATAAACACAACGAAATAAGCTAGTTCCCCCTCTTTTTCGTTTGCTGATTTACTGTAATTGGTTTTGTATTACATCATGGTCATGATTCTGATTACTGCCATTTCTTTAGTTGAATTCTCCGAGCGATTAATTGATCTAGATGAGCGTGTCAACAACAAACTCTTAGACACACTCTTTCTAGCACACTATTATCAGATAAAATTCAATAATAAGAATCATAAGTGAGACTCATAAAAGTGAGACCAACAAAATTTTGCATTTTCCAATAGATTTTAACTAATAATAAAGTGTGTTACTGACATTTCTCTTCTGTTATAAATGCATTTGGTTTTCGAAACAGAGGAGGCTAGAGTCAAGCATCCAATTCAGCAACCCGAACCAAGACACTACTCCAACGGAGAAGTCCAATTCAATTACCCAAACCAAAAAAAGACACTACTCCTACAGTTCAGTTTTCTTCCACACTCGTAAGAGGGAATTTCACATACCTTGTGTTAAACCTCAATTTTTGGTCCGTAAAATTGGCATCAATCCAGTCCTGGACATCACTGAAGGTAAATTCAATCCCAAAACAACTGATCAATTTTATTTCCTAATAGGTTAGGGGGTAAATCGGCTCACAGTTAGCACATGTTGGAAACACGAATATAACAAGTTAAGGGATGGTTGAGACGTAAAGGAATAAATTTGATGTTTTATGAAAAAGGCGGAGCCATTGAGGCGCATACAGGCAAAAACAGGAATGCGAAAGAAAAAAAGTATATTGCAATGTCAACGATGCAAGAAGACATAAAATGTAGCCATACAAGACATACTGAGTGGCAAAAAAGGCAACATATCCTGAATTTATACATTCAGTGAAGGCCGCGAGAACATGGATGAAGACAAAGCTTATTATGAAAGAGTGAAAGCGACGATGGAATCCAATAGTTGAGATTAGTGGTGGCTATCGGCTTTCACCTGCAAGAAGAAGAAAATATAACAAATCATATTCAATCAACAGTGATAGTGTGTGGATAATTAGTGAATTGAATAGGAATAGGAAGAATACGAGGAAACCCTAAGAAGAAGAAGAAGGAGAGGAAGGTAATAGTACGTGAGCATGAGAATCGGCATTGAAGCGATCGTAGACTTGTTCGCCGACGAGGTAGAAGCCAAATGCGACGAGGGCGATGCCAAGGCCAGGGGTGGCGTGCCGGAACTGATTGGTGAGCATGGGATGCTTCCTCCACGCATCCCTTCTTCTGAAGAACTCTGCAGTATTTTTTCCCGATCCCATTTCCTCTTCCAATTCGATTCTCTCGCACTCTCTGTCCCTTTTCTTTCTTTCCATCCTTATTGGGCTCTCCTCGACCCAGGCCCAGACCCATTATTCTTCTTTCTTTTTAATACATTTTATGGTCATTTCTTTCTACACCCGTATAGTTTTCATGTGTAAGGGCGCCAACTTGGAATGTTAACGGGTAGTAGCTCTCCCGTACCTTAATCGCAGGATAAATATCCATCTGGTATCCATAGGTATCCATTATGCGGGTACCCGCATATTTTTTTAATATCTACATATACGCACGGATACCCACGAGTATTTACAAAGAGAAAAATTAAATATTTAACAACAAATTTTAACTATAAATTCAAATAAAAATACAATACATTACATCTATAAATTTCAAACAAAGTGCAAATACCCTATCTAAATAGTGTTGAATGATAGTTTTCAAATAAATGAATATTTTTTTAAACCAATTGATAAAAAATAACCCATTCAAAATTAATGTGTTAATATTTTAATCTTTTTTTTTAATTTTTTAATTTAAATTAGAATATAACGGGTATGAGTATTCATGGGTACGAATATCCACGGGTACGAATACTATGATACCCGTACACGTCCCATTAACATGCGGGTATAAAAAATACTCGTACTCGTTATCCGGGGTATCCATTTTTAATATCCATTTTTTACCCATAAGGTTTTATCTGCAGATACCCGTGGATACGAATTTTTTTGACATCCCTAGCGCCAACCCTTATGATCTTTTATGGGCTTCAAAAAGAAAGTATGGGAGTGCAAAACAAAATTTCTGTTTGTCACTCATTATAGAAATGGGCCTTGGGTTTTGCGGTGGATGAAGCACATGAAGAAATGAAGAAATAATAACGTTTGGTGGGTGGTGTGTGTGGAACAGTAAGGAAGAGTGGCATAGTGAGTCAGACATGGCCGCCTTTACACTTCCCTTTCATCTCCGTCTCTGTTCTTCTTCTTCTTCGTCGTCGTCTTTGTCTTCTTCGTCTTCTTCGTCTCTATCATTTCCACCGCTGATTCACAGACTCCCAAACACAGGCAAGTCTCTGAATGCCTTCTCTTTTTCTTTCCCTGTTCCTCCTTGCTTTCTACTTCACTCTTGCTTCTTTCATATTCATCAGCTGCTCCTACTACTCAAATCTGTTTAAAGAGAAATGCAAAACCAAGCCTTATTTCCTGCTCTGCTCAGTCTCAACCTCAACCTCTGCAAGTCAGTGCTTGGATTCAACTTCCACCGTTGTAGTATCTGAATGAATTTAATGATGTCAATGTGTTATGTAGGAGCAGACGGTGGAGTCTGGAGGTGATGTCGTCAGAGAAAAAAGTGTGTCGGTTGTCCTGTTGGCCGGAGGGCAGGGCAAGAGGATGGGAGTCTGTTCTTCTTCTTCTTCTTCTTCCTAAATTCATTCATCTATCAATCCCATTTTTTACTTCCTTCCCACTTCTCTTCAATTTTTTTTCTAATTTATTCAATTTCATTCTATTTCTTTCCTATCACAGGCTGTCGTACCAAAGCAGTATCTTCCTCTTTTCGGTCAACCCATTGCTTTGTTTAGGTAATCCTATTCGATCTTTATGTTTTATTCCATATGGCTTCAATTATATATTTCAACAATCATTACATGCTACATAACTCATGCGAACCATATATTATTGCATTCTGCGTACCTTCACAAACAATGCATAAACAAGTCTACTCTACTAGTGCGGATTTGTTACTCTGTTCGTAGAGATGTTTTTATATAATCTTTTATCACTTTATGATACAATGAGATCCGGGTATTCCAATCCTTTGCAGTTTCCACACTTTTTTTCACATGTTTGAAGTGAAAGAAGTCATTGTGGTTTGTGATCCTTCGTACAGAGACGTTTTTGAAGGTTTACCCCCACCTTTAGCTTTGATTTCTTTTGCAAACCATGTACTTCCTCTTGGTTATTAATACTCTTTTTTGCTCAGATGCGAAGGGAAATTACGAAGCGGAACTCAAATTTGCACTGCCTGGAAAAGAAAGACAGGATTCTGTTTACAATGGCTTTCAGGAATGTGCTGTTTTTAAAATCTTAATAATGGGTTATTTTCAAGCTTTCATTTCATTAGTTTAATTCTACTTACTTTTTACCTTTTTCTTCCCAAATAATTATTATTAGTTGGACAACCAAGATTTTGCCGACTAAGAAAGCCGTTTTCTTGGAAATCTTTCGAGATAACTATATAGTTTTTTCTTGCAATTCTAGGTAGAAAAAACTAGTTAACACGCTGCTAAAATCTTTTCTGGATAAATTTGAGCAGGGACGGAACTATATTGAATGAAATTAATGAAAGAGGGGATATCGCCCGTCTAATGCAAAAGAAGTTTGCAATACATGCAGTAATGTTATATATTTCCGCCCTTGGAAATTTTCATCTTGCGTCCCTTTTTACTGATATACAATAGTCAATCTTTTTACTAATGTACTATCACACTTATATTATTTTGGTTTGCTACCTTGTTTTACCAGGGAGTTGAAAGTTGAATTATTGTTAAGAATATTATGCTATGCATATATGTTATTCATAAGCTTTTTAATATTACTTTTTATAATAGGCAGACTCTTGTAAGTTTATGAGTTGATTCAACTGGAGCTTCACGAGCTTACATAGTTTCTCAAGTTTGACAACCTTTAGTGGTATCATTGAGTTGTTGATTCCTTCATTGAATTATTAGATGTTCTTTTTTATTTTTTCAGGCTGTTGATCCTAGCTCTGAGCTTGTTTGTGTTCATGATTCTGCAAGACCTTTGGTGTTATCAAGCGATGTGAGAAAGGTCTGGATCGAATACATTTCTCTTGCACAAATTTAATTTGGCTTTTGATTTTTTTTCTTGAAGTTACATATTCATTAAGGAAATTTAACAATATTACATTAGTTGGGTGTGTGAGATACAGAAGATATCATGTCTTCCAGTTGTTATTTAGTTAGGAAAATTTTGAATTTTATCTTAATGTTAGTGTCAGGGATGGACAGACAGTTTAAAATAGTATGCTGTGTTGATCAGCTTCAAGCATGTATCCATATTGGACATCTCACGGACACTTCAAATAGTCCTAGCCAGGCTGCATTTTATAATTTATTGTTATTTTTAAACTTCTAAGTGAATACTACAAATTGGAATTATTATATAATTTGGTGACTTGTAACACAATTTTTGTGTTAATTTTATATTGATTTAATACATTGTATTCTAGTCATATTTGGTCCAATGTTTTATGACATTTGTTATATTCTTGTGTTTAAATTGTATCATATCCGCATCCTGTGCTGTATCTTCACCTCCTAGGTTGATGTTAGTGATTTAAATGGAACAAACAAAAGCTGAAAAGAACTCTGGGTTGTTATTAACTTCACAATCACACTAGAGTCCACAGTTCATATAGAAGCTTTCATGCTATTTAGATCCACATGGTATCAATATGTATCTGTACTATTTTACTCGATTTAAATAGTTTGTTTTTTTGGTCGGGTATTTTTCGAATTCTTCCAGATGCTTATTAGTTAACCTACCCATCCCCTCCCTTGCCTTTGGGTTTTCTCTCGATTTACAATTCAATGGATCACGTAAGAGGATGCTTAGATTACACCTTCATATTCTGTTTTAGGTCCTTACAGATGGATTATTGAATGGGGCTGCGGTTCTTGGTGTCCCTGTGAAGGCCACAATCAAAGAGGTATTTACTATTTGTTGGTATGCGAATATCAATTCCCTCAATTGGTTTAAGTGGTTGATGAATTTTCTTTTCTATAAAAGTGAACTTTTCATATCTTCAATGATGTAGTTTATGAAGATAAATCGTCTTCCTTTCAAGTAAAATATTTGTTTGTCTTTTTTTGTGGCTATATTCTCTCCTTTCCCTGCTTGTTGAATATGTTTTATTTCATTTTTATTGTGGCATCTGATGATCCAGACGCTTAATTTTTATATTTCTCCTACTTTGTTTTTTATATGTAATTTTAGGATCACATTTGCGTATAAGTGAAAGTGCGTTGTTCCCTCACATTTATGTAGCTTCTGCTCAACTGTGGACAGTTTTTACTTCATTTCCTTGAGTTTATACTTGATAGAGTAGCAATAACTACATGAAATTTGTGCAACAAGAATGTCTTCTTTTTTAGATTGAAATTGTTATACTGAATAGCTAATATATGCATGAATATAATTTCTTTACTCTGATTGATGGGTAAAGGTACTGATGTTTGTCTTGCAATCATTTTGCAGGCAAACAGTGAATCATTTGTAGTTAAAACGTTGGACAGAAAAACGCTATGGGAGATGCAGACCCCACAGGTCAATAATAATATA
>Ga0214542_1005524_pt1 | contig 23957 bp, 15 predicted proteins | sample CNSS1metaG_FD_160096 | JGI IMG/M metagenome (GOLD analysis project Ga0214542, IMG submission 160096) | Root nodule microbial communities from cowpea collected in UCLA plant growth center, Los Angeles, California, USA - CNSS1 | ecosystem: Host-associated > Plants > Roots > Nodule | place: USA...
AATAAACAGAGGGCACTTCTTCACCGTGAAATGTCCAAATCCAGTAATCTGGCATGAACCCTTTTTTGTATAAATGAACTTTAACTTCCTCATCTTTCAAAATATGAGTACATTCGCACTTAACGCAAGGACATCTAATCCCTCCCTCAAGAGCATAATATTTATATTGTCGAGCAGAATAAACTGTTCAACTCCTATCACAAAAGTTTCCTTCAAGCCTCTCCTACCACTGTAACAACGGTCATACACCCAACGACGGTGGCTAGGAACTTCACCCATGTTCTGTGAGAAGGCAAACAATGACAGTGTTACTTTTATGGTATTCAGAGAACATGGGTCTTAAGTAACAAACCTATTACTACTTAAGTCCAACATCAAAGGAAACCTCTGATTACCAATTTCTATTTCGTATCTTACAAACCTTAAATGGTAAGATACGTTATAAAAAAAATGGACAAAGTGCAGTAGAAAAGAATGAGAGAACCCAACTACCCTTAAGGAAACCCATTGAACCACTCTACCAATTAAACCAACCACACAACACATAAAGTGACTAAGAACGAAACCACAGAACAAAATTAATATTGATACAATAGTTAATTAAAGATGAGAAAGAAAGCAAGGTTGACGTTCTTGACTATGAACCAATAGTAGAACATCATCCTTAATGAGCAATACAACGTGACTAAGGCACCAAGTTTCTTTGTATTTAATTTTATGTCTTTTTACATGTAAAGATCATCAACTCATCACATTTATAACTCAAAAATCAGCCATGCATGCTCTGCTAAAAATTATAATGCATGAATATAGGAAATGTAAAAATTAAGGGCAAATGGAAAGAAATACCTCACAAAAATACAACCCTTTTAGCGGAATCCTTCGCAACTCTTGTCAATTTAGGTCCACAACCTCCCTGACCCTTACCCTTTCCTCCCCTATCATAATCAAGATAAAATGATAAAGTTTTCAAATTTCCATTACAACATGAATCAAAGGCAAAGGCAGAAATTGAAATGAAATACAAACAACATATACAAACTTCAATAGAACAAAAGTTCATAACTACTTAATTAGCTTGTCACTATATTAATTTCTACATTAGGGCTTATATAAGAAGCCACTAGAACGAGTATTAGTCTTAGTGTAGGAATAGGTTGCTATTAACCAAAGCCTAAACGTGAAAGGTAGGAAGAAGAAATATAATTCAAATGTTGGAGTTAATTATAATTAGTTTTAGAAACTAAGGTACAAAAATCAAAGGTTGGAGTTAATTAAAATTAACGTAACAATCACTCAAAGTAATAAGAGGCTAAAGCAACCGTGTTAAAGGATTTGGCAAGAGAATTAGGAATGCAATGAGGCTTAAGAAATAATAGATTGAAACTGAATTAGAACTTCACTTAAATAGATTTCATTGCACCAAGATAAGGAATGCAAGTAGCATGCTCAAATGCACTGTATAAAGCTTACACAAATACAATCTTGGCCTCTAAAATTACTATAAAACTGGGAGTTATCACACCCCCAAACTTAGGCCTTTGCACTGCTACATAAATAACAAAGAAAAGGAAACAAAAACTAAGCCCAAGACTTAATAACAAATTTCACAAGCTATAAATGTTGCCATACAGATTATTGGTTCAATGTCCCGAGTTAAATCCCAATTTGCCTCAAGAACCACTCTTGAACAAACCAAGCCCATTTTATAAACTAGAATCGTGCAATTGGAATTGTGCAAATTCCCATTCAGAGCCAAACAAAGGAAAGCACAATACCATTTAATCACAACATTGGCCAAATCGCAACTAAACAAATGAAAGCACAACACCAATTCATGACAACATCAAATAATCACAGGTGTTATATTTAATTGCAAATGCTCACGGACAAATTGACAGAAACATAGCAGATGCATCATAACAGCACAGGATAAACTAAACATACCAACACTTCCTCCATAATATCAGTTCCACTAACCTCCGTCGATGGTGCAATCACCAATTTAGCAACCTCTATCACGCCAAGAGCTATCCCAAAAACTGTGGCACTATGAAACAACGATCATCCCTCGCAGCCTCAATGTTCATCACACAAACAAAAACACGAAATTAATAATAGAGGGATGAGATGGCGAAAAGAAGAGAATCAAACCCTACTCACCGGAATTTTCTCCGCCAATGTCGCAGCAACAGAACAATGGCAGCGGCGACACCGTGACGGTCTAGTCGAACGGGACACCCTCAGTAGCGGTTGCGTGAGGACAGCGTCCTTCCTCTCAAATCTCTGGTAGCAAACCGTCGTCGCGGTGGCAGACCGTCGTCGCGGTGGCAATGGATGACCGTGAAAGGTGTTCAGCGGATGAGGGTTCAGAGTGAATGCTGCGTTGCGGGGAAAATGAAGTGGGTAAAGTGAAATCTGAAATGTTTAAGTCATTTTGTCGAGCCCCTTACCGAAGGATTTACCGACGGCACAATTCGTCGACAAGGGTTTAACACTTTTACCGACGCAATTACCGACGGAATAGCTTTCTCATACCATTTATTAACGGATCACCGACGGAAATATCCGTCAATAAATTCGACGACGATATTCGTCGCTAAATCCGTCGGTAATCAACTATTTGTGGCGAAAATAGATCCGTCGGTAATATTTCGCCAAAAATAAATAAAATTCTTGTAGTGATATTAGAAGACCAAAAATATAATTACATTATTAAAAAAATTACAATATCCACATTTATTAAATCAATAAGTTTCATATAGTAACAAAGTATCAAACACCCCTTAGAAATATGAAATATTATGAAACACATACAGTGTCCCTTGATAAAAGGGCATACTTAGACCGTACAAAATGATTTTTAAATTAATTTTAGATTATACAATAATTTTTAAATTCATATGGGAGATTAATATTAATTATTTTCATTAACACAACGTAGTATTTTTTTTTTACTGCATAGTAGACTGTACAATAATTTTAAAATTAATTTTAGAAATTTAGATTAGGTTAATTGATAAATGATAAAAAATTACCACTAGGAAACGGATTTATTCTAGAAATTCAGATTTCAAATTCACAATCATATATCTTCAGTTATATTTCCCAACTTAACTATAAATTTGTTTCTATTGTTTGGTAACTGAACAAACAAAATTTAATCAAATTCTTGAAAAACTTGAATATTTGCAATTGAGTCTTTTTATTAAACTTTTTTTTAGTATATTGACTTCTCAATTCTAAATATCTTTTGGTTTAATTTTTTCATTATTTATTTGTTTTTATATATATTAATGTAATATTATTTTTGTGATTAACATAAAAATAATAATGTAATTAATGAATGAATGTTATTATTTTCATTAACGTGTCAAGGTATGGTTTAATTAAGAAATATTAAAATAAAAACTTAAGCATATCTAAATTTAGTAAGAAGATGAAAACTAATTAAATGAAAAAAAAGGCTGAATATACGGCAACAAAAATTGCACCAAAAGTTAAAGTACAAATTTGTTTCAAATGTTCACACGGATGTTTCTTCAAATTTATCATGTATCAAAAGAAAGAAATTAAACACCATAACAAGACAATTACAATATAAAGCTACAAACATGTACATAACTTTCAGCACTCTCTCACATCAACATTTTTTGTTTTACAATAGCGTACTAAGTAATCCATTACCATCTTTACTTTATCTTCATATATGATAATTCTAGAATCCATTTGGCTTTTAAATGATTCCAATCTAACCGATAAGGAAGGTTGCATATTCACTATCTTCATATATAAATTCTGCATGATTAGAGAGAAGATTAGAACATTTTAGCAGAAATATTTCTAAATAAGATTCAACAATGAAAGAAAAAAAAAAAGTGTGTTACCGTGAGCATTCTATTGAGAATACGATTAGAGAGTGTCAACGTTCTCACGTTAGAGAACACTCGTATATAATGAATGTTGATGGAAGAATCTACATGAATCCAGATGTCGATTTTGACTTCGTTGAGGAGAGGAAGATCGCAAATGCATGAGAGTTCATAGAACATGTGAAAGAAAATATTCGCGAGTGTGATCGAAGTGAGTTTAGGAACAGAAAGCACAATTTTGGGTATAAAAGTATGTTGGAAGATTATTTTTTCCATTCTCAAAACAGAAACATTATGATTTGATATGCAAAGAGTTTGTGTTGAATGACTGTGGATGGAATGTTTAAGGACTAGAGTGATCAATGAAGTGCACTCTGAGAAAGGTTCAGCGTAATTATTATCACCTTTTGCTGTGAAAGCGACATTGGCAAGATGCAAAGTTTTCAAAAACGGTAGCGGAAAAGATGCTGGAAGTGTTAAGGAGGAGGAAGAAAAATGATCGAAAATGTCAAGAAAAGTTAAACATTTGCAATTGAGGAGGAGTGAACCGAAAGAGTTGGGTATTTGTTTAACCTCAGAATCTATAACAAGTGTCAACTTGTGGAGATCGTGCAACGAAGCGTAGTTGATGGCGTTGATGAAAACTTTTGATGCAGTAGAATTAAACACGGTCAAATGCATCTTGTGAAGGGAAATAGAATGATCTCGATTAGAGAGAACTTGAGAGACATATATGTTGTATTTGTCAATTTCATTGAAGGATCTAAAAGTTAAAGTGGTGAAACCTTTCCAAAGGTTCTTCCATCGTTTTGATATCACACATGTTTGAATAGCTTGTCTTGTCGGCAAAAACTCCAATATGTGTTGAAGAACTTCATCGGACAAATCACTAAGTCTATCTTCTTCTTTTCTTTCGCCACTTACACCCGTTGTCTTCATCTTCGTTCTCAACTCTCAAATGCCTTTTTTCTTCTTCCAATCGGATGCAAAACCGGTTCAAAAAAGCTTCAAATCTTGCACTCTCATAAAGTTTTTTTTTTTTCTCATATCAGATGAGATTACACAAGAATCTCTTTATATTTAAAGCTCTTTTGGAATAGAATAAGTGAAAGATAAGATGGGAAAGATATGATACGAAAATAAAATAGTATAATATAGCTTGTTTCTTTTTATTTTTTCAGTTTTTAAACTTTTCTAGGATATCTCAAATTGAATTTTGAAAATATATATTTCTCTTTTATTCTAAATTTAAATAGATTTAACACTCGTTTGTTATATCTTATGTCTTTTGGTTGATAAAATATATATTATGTCTTCAAAACTGAATATAGAGTTTGTTAACTTTTTTTAACAGCTTTAGTTAAAAATTTAATATTTTTTAAAAGTATTATCAATAATCAGTGTTTCACATTTTTTTAATAAACGTGGTACATAATTTCTTTGTTTGCAATATTTATTCACTAACATATTAATTATAATAGAAGTATTTATTATAGATTTTCATTATATAAAACAAATTTTTATTTCATGTAATGTAAAAACTAAATTTTTATTTCATGTAATGTAAAAACTAAAGTAATAGTATATATCTAAATTATAAAGAGATTGTTGAATAGTATGCTTATTTATTTTTTTTCTTATTTTTGTATCTATTAATATGATAAGTAATTATATTTTTGTAAGAATTATGACTTTATCATTTTACTTCTGACAATTTCATATAAACATTATCAAAAATAACTATAACTAATAAAATAAATTTTAATCATTTTTAAGAATATTAATTTTTTTAGTCATAAAAATCGTGATCATAATGTATTGTTTTTTTTTTCTAGTAAAAGATACGCTATATTTATAAATGAATATAAATGACTTAATATTTTTAAAATTTTGAAACTAAATTCGTTAATTTAAAAATACAAAAACTAAAATTAATTTTACGCAAAAATATATGAATATCTAAATCACATTTTGTTCTTACTTCAGTTTACGCAAAAAAGTAATCTTATCAAAAGATAAATAAGTCACAAAACTGAAAATACAATCTTTATTTTGTATACTTTTGGTTACAACAATTTATATATTTAAATAAGTTTATTTATTATAAATCGTAATTATATTCGTAATTATTTTACCATTACCATGGGTATTACATGTGATAAAACATTGGTTATAGAATTAAATTAGGATAAAATATATTTTTAATCCATGTAAAATGTAAAATGGTAGAGTTTTTTTTTTCTTTTTATAAAAAAAAAATACTTACCTTTGGTCATGCAAAAATTAAAAAAACTTATTTCTATTCTAATTATTACGGCGTGATGTTTGTTAGCAACACTGATCAATGATCAATTGATTAGTGCATCTCATCTTAAAATTTGATATTTTGAAAATCATTTTAAATTTTGAAAAACAAAATCTTGTTTACATATTTTAATAAAATGTTAAAGGTAAGAGTTTCACTTTCAAATTTTGAGAAACAAAATTAAGGAAAAAATATTTCATAAAGATTACAACAAAAATTCTCTCATCCACTTTGTTATCGTATTTCATATTTGAAATAATGTGTACTCAAGTGATAAAATTTCTCCCACTCAAATAATATAATTTCGTAAAAGAAAAGTTGAACTAATTTACTCCTCTTGTACTGATTATAAAAATTCTAACCGGATTATATAAAATTTTAACAATTTCTTTTCTTAGAATAACAACTTGTTTCTAATTGTATTATATACAAAAAAAAAATCTTCAATTATAAATTAATTTTAGAAATAAAAAATAATTAGTTACTCTAGTGACCAATTTACAAAACTATACATTATTAGTTACTAAAATAGTCACTATTATAAAATAAAAAATGATAACTGATTATTAAATCAGTCACTAATTAATTAAAGACTAATTTAAAAATTAATTCATCTTGTTGCTAAAATCTTGGAAGCTAATTTCTGGTTATCAATTTTCTTTGGTAGCCAAAATTTTGGTAAATTAATTTTAAAGATCAATTTTAATTTTTTAGTAACCAATAATTCTTAGTTTTAGAAATTGGTATGTAAATTAGTCATTATAGTTATTAAGAATTATTGGTTACCAAAACTGATTACTATTTAAAAATTTTCTTGTAGTGATAAATTTCACAATAATTACACACTACTACACCATCATAAATATTTTCCACAAACTAGTGAAAACATATACATATGTATATTTTTTATGATAATAAAAACTAATAAAATGGTTAAGATTAAAATTTTAATCAAATAAAAAATTGATTAAATTTAATATATATATATATATAAAAGATAAAATTAAAATAATTATTTTAATTTAAAAAATTTACTTAAAAGATAAAGGTTAAATTACCCTTTGAATTTTTTTAATATTTTTTGAATTTTTTTATTTTTATTTTTGAATTTTTTTTCTTTTTGACACGTGTCACTTTACAGTTTTACCACGTGTCAAAGTGACTCAATTTGGTCCCTATATTTGTTTTTAATTTCAATTTAGTCCCAATTTTTGTAAAAATGAAGCAATATTGTCCTTCCTCAAATTGACACTAAATTTACCGAAATTCTCTTCATAAATAGATAAACATAGATAGATTAGAATTATATATATATATATATATATATATATATATATATATATATATATATATATATATATATATATATATATATATATATATAAAGAGTTATTTTAATAATTTCTTTTGTATACATATTTTATTTTTCTAAATCATTGTAGCACCCTTACTTAATGGACCTCAAGTCTAATCATCACATCACAACAAATCAATTTCTTACCACACGTACGCACATTTCTACCCTTTCAAACTAGATGATTTACCTACCATCAAGAAGAGCAATATAACTTACCAAGTTATAGCAGAACCCACTCTCGTATTATCCCCACATCAGCTTCCACTGAATGACAGTACCACATAGCCCAGATACCTCTAAATATGTGACTCTTATTTCTATTGCAACTTTACCATAATCTCAATTCAAATCCTTTCCAATTAAGTCTCCGTCTAAGCTTCCACTTAGTAAGACCATTACTTAGCCAATATTGCATCCACATTATACCTCATCGGAAAAACTCCAACCTAACACATCTCTCCCTATAACCATCCCTCACACTGATATGTTATTTATGTACGGCCATCATTCTCACTTCATCTAAAATCATGCCTTAGCACACATGTACCTCCGTCTTCCCCTTTTTAATCACCAATTGCACCATTCCTTTAATTTACCAAAACTCTCTTTCTCTCTTCCACGAAACTAACTGCAACACATCTGTAAAACCTAACAAGTGGTATCAGAGCCGATGGTTAAAACCGGCTCAGACGAGTGCAATATAGTCCTAGTATCGAAAGTATTCCTGACAGTGTGGGTCAGGTAAAGCGTGTTTCGTTAAGAAAAACGGCGGTACAGAAAAGGGCAGAAAATGTACTCGTGACGAGAAATGAGAAAGTAGAGCACTATATAACAATAAAGACCCATTGCGAGTTTTGGGTTGAGAGTGGTGTCAGTGTCTTATGTGGTTAGGCTCAGATCTCATTGGTGTTGTTCTCCCCAGTAAAACTTGGACCTGTGGGTTATGGGCCCACCATGCCCAGGCGGTTTCTCCAATTAACCTTTTCTCTCTCACTTTCAAATATATAGCATAAAAATTCATAAATTAAATAACATACAATTGGCATACATAGGACTTGAACCCAAGTTCTCTCACACAATCAAAGTACTATCAACCATTTGAACTAGTACTCTTCCACGTCATAGCAATCCGCATTAAATACCTTAAATGCTTTTATTACCCGCATTTATTAAATAATTATTTAATTAACTATTTAATTTTCTCGGGTCTTACACTACCGCACTCCAATTTGTTGTCACCTGCCTCCATCGACCATAACCCTTTCCCTAGAACCATTTCATTCGAGTCATCTTGCCTTGGCGGCAAGGACTTGTCTCCCCTGTTCCTCAAGGAATTACGAGTAAAAACTTTGGTGAATCGCTCACTAGTCACTCTACTTAGCAACAAGTCGAAACAAAGGGCGAAACATCCTTCCCCTGTCCACTGCCTCGCGCAGGCGAGAGAGTACAATACTTGAAACTATCCCCTACCACTACCTCGCGCAGGTGAAGAGGATCCATTTCCACTGCCTCGCGCAAATGAAAGAGTCATCCTAGTTTCCTAGGTACAACGATCCCACCCGCACGACAACAACTCGTCACTCTTACTCTCACGGCAAACCAAAACAAAAATTCCATGACTAGGTTCACGTGAATTTAAGAGGCTGCACCAAGACCGTGGTTTCTCGTTTGTTTTCCTCAGACCAATTCGAACAACATTCACGGATTTTAACTGTGGAACTCACGCGACGCCAACAAAATACACTATCATGTGGTGTTAAGAACTAACCATTTAAACCAAAGAGAAAAAAAACAAGCAAGATTACCCTTTTAAAGGAAACAAAAAAGTGGGACCCGTTGCTAAAGAAAAATTTCCCACCTTTACGTATGTACTGCACCACCAAAAGCTTAAGAAAAGAACAAAAGAATAATTATATATATGCATGTAGGCCCCGTCTTTTTTTTACACCATTATGCATGTTCAAAGAAAGAAAGAAAAAGCAAAGTTTGTCGTACGTATTTATGTTAAGGAGAAATACTAAAACACTTGGCCATGAAGGTTGTCACATCAAAGAAAAGTTAATATTAAATGTTAATGGATAAAAAAAATAAAAGAAACCTAAGTAAGGTCATGTGGGTCATGCAGCCCTCCCAACCATTTAAATAAAGAGATATACTACAATTTAGCACATAATTTCTTATAGTTAGGTCTCTGAATGTGATGGAAAAGTTATTAAAAAACCATTAGGCTGGTTACACACTGCTACCTTACACCACCACGTGAACAAAAGGAAACGAAAAGAAATAAAAAAGATTTACATACATTAGAAGAAGTGAAACAAATACTCCACTTCAGAAAAGAGAAAGACATGAGCAATTATACATTGGCTTAAAATAACTCTGAAAACATGCACTCCTAAACGAACCCCACCCATCAAAATGTTAGAAACCACACAAAGAGATCAGCCACCCTACAGACAAGTGACCAAACAACAGTCAGGGTCTGCAGTTACAAAAACAAAACCCACATCACTCATGGGGTTCCTTCAAACCACAAATAATAAGAGTAACCCTTCCATCACCCCATCGCAGAAAGAAACAAGTTGGAAAATATAATGCATTGCCACAATACAAGAATCAACAAAAAAAAGAAAAAAAGAAAAGAATTGCCTCTTGTATGAGATAAAACTCCCATAGTTTCCCAGCGAACAAGTTTAAAAAAAGAAGTGGCACCATCGTTAATGGTAGGTCTAAAATTTCATGACCAATGAGGCAAAAAAACTCTTGTTAACAGTGCACTAACACATATAAACACACTAACTTCTCACGCATAAGGAAGTAATGGTCAAAGGTAAAAGACAAGGTTTAGCACCCATTTACCTAGTGATTCAGTAGTTTCCCTTTCTAAGCCTTCGTCTCCCACAAAGACGGATATTTCAAAGACGGATATTATTACTAGTGTAGGGGTCATGACTCTCCTAATCTTTTTAAAATTAATGGTAAAAGTCATGAACAAAGATAATAGCGTTAATAAATTTTGTCTGAAAGGGATCTAATTAAGACACGTTTTCAAAAGTTGAGACTCGATTGACACCTTCTTAAAAGCGAGTAAAAAATAAATAAATTTATTGAAATATTTTTTTATGTTTTCTTTCATTATTGTTCTTTGATTTCTCGCATATTTTCACTCTCAGATGTTTCTTTTTTTTATGAAGAAAAATTGGAAATTAAACACGCAAAATCATTTTTTTTCTGTTCATGAAGAAAAATAGGAAGTTAGACATAAACTCATGTTTTCTATTCCTATCTCTCATATCTATTTTTTCATTATTGAAAATAAAAAATAAATTTTTTTTTGTCTCACTTTATAGTAAAATATTAGTTTAATAAAAAGTGAGCTAATCGTAGACAATGGTTATAAATATATATATATATATATATATATATATATATATATATATATATATATATATATATATATAATCAGAAAAAGACAACACAAAATAATATATATCGTTACATCAAACCAAGAAGATATTTTAAAGCGGTACTGCTATCGTACTCCAGTTTGTCGTCACCTACCTCCGTCGACCAGAACTCATTCCCTAGAACCATTTGATTCGAGTCATCTTGCCCTTGCGGCAAGGACTTGTCTCCCTTGTTCCTCAAGCACTTACGAGTAAAAACTTCGGGGAATCACTCACCGATCACTATACTAAACAACGAGCCAAAATTAGTTGTGAAACATTCTTCCCCTCTCCACCGCCTCGCGCAGGCGAGAGAGTATAATACTCGAACCTATCCTCTAGCACTGTCTCACACAGGCGAAGAGGTCTTGCACAAACGAAAGAGTCATCCTGATTTCCTAGGCACAACGATCCCACCCGCACGACAACGGCCTGACATACTTACTCTCACGGAAAAACAAAACAACAATTCCATGACTAGGTTTACGTGAATTTAAGAGGCTATAATAAGACTGTGGTTTCTCGTTTGTTTTCCTCATACCAATTTGAATAACATTCACGAATTTTCACTGTGGAACTCATGCGTTAAATCTCTCGCAAACAAAATACACTATCACATGGTGTTAAGAACTAAGCATTTAAACCAAAGAGAAAAGAAAACAACCAAGACTACCCTTTTAAAGGGAAAAAAATGTGGGACCCGCGATTAAAGAAAAAGTTCTCATTTTCACGTATGTACTGCACTACCAAAAGCTTAAGAAAAGAATAAAAGAACAATTTTATATATATATATATATATATATATATATATATATATATATATATATATGCATGTGGGCCCTATTCCTTTTTTCACACCATTACGCATGTTAAAAGAAAGAAAAAGCAAAGTTTGTCGTACGTATTTAGGTTAAGGAGAAATACTAAAACACTTGGTGTACTACACCGAGCCAATTTAACCAAGTAAAAATAATAATAAATAATCACCATATCTACATGCAAAATCATTTCAGTAACCGGCTTGGGCTGACCTAAACCTAACCGGCCTGAACCGGTAACGTAAGACGCTAAAAGGAATAACCTGCCTAGGACAACATATGAGTAATAGCAGTACAAGCCGCCAAAAGGAGTAGTCGGTCTATGCCGACCACCTTAAGATACTCAATGAAATCAAAGCCCCCTTATATCTAGTGAGCCCCCAATAGTCGAGACTAAGGGCCTAGGCCCACCTATGGCCCAAACCAGGGCCCAGCCCATGGAATAGGCAAACATAATTAATAATCTATAAATACACATGGACCCCACGAATTAAAGGTACGCATTCATTACTCCATTAATCACCTGATTTGACTTTTTGAGAGCTTTGGCTGACTTAAGCTTCGAAGTTCCTTCTGCAGGTAACCCCTCCTGGGTCCAAGCCGATATATACAAGAAGGGGAGAAGCCAGCCGAGGAGATAGCGGATATGGGTAAGGTGATATTTGTGCCTAATTGATCTTATTTGTTCTCTGCAGGAACACTTGGCAATGAAGGTTGTCACATCAAAGAAAAGTTAATATTAAATGTTTATGGATAAAAAAATAAAAGAAACCTAAGTAAGCTCATGTGGTCCTGCACCCCTCCTAACCATTTAAATAAAATGACATACTACAATTTAGCATCTCAACATGTTTGAGGTACTTGGCAGCGCAGCGATTTGTATTACCTTAATTAATGATAAGTCTTATCCCACAACTTACTTAAGGTTTCAACTAGGGCAATATGTAATTCAATAATCTAAAACCACAAGTGTATATTCATCTTCACTCATGCCAATGCTTTAGAATTTCCCAACGCCCATTTTCTTCATGAATCCACTTCCAACAACCAATTCCAATCACCTTCCTTATGTGTAACTATTCTCAATACCTCAGATATACCTGACCACTTCATTTACCAATACAGTGGTTCCCAATACCTTATTCAATATACTACACCTAACCCAAGGTTTCCCTTTCAATCCTATTCTAACCCCCTCTTTTAGCCTTTGATTTCACCTTCGCATAATTATAAATTATAGGATTTCCACTTAACCCACACAGAACCCAAAACGCGCACCAATTGTCAAAAGCCGTAATCGTCGCTGCTGCACTACCTCTCGCCTGGCGACGCATTCTTGCTGTCAGGCGACACATCATTTTCTGGGTAAAAATCCATATTTTTCTCATGCGAATGACCATCCCCAAACCCCAATTTGCATTCTAATAAGTTAATTATATAACATTAGACCACATCAGACTCACCTTCTTCATTCTCTTCTAATAAAATCATAAAATCACAATTTCGTTCTTATTACACTATATAAATCAATTCAATGAATTATTCCCCAAAACCTAACCATGTTACCGTAATCAAATGCTTCCCATTCAATCCCCAAGATTCATACACATAGGTAAACATTCGTAATATAACACATCTCATAATTTCACATTGTACACATGAACGATTCCAGAGAATTCAATCAATCATAGAATTCATATATACTCACATCTTAAATCGATTCCAACACACACACACGTTATTTTCCCCTTCTCATTTTCCCAACCTTTTGCATGCTTACAATTCACATAAGACACAATCAAAGCTATATACTTATTTTGCATGCCATCACAATTCCATTACATTTAAAGTACGATTATCATGTTCCCATATTTGTCCAAAACCTGTCACGATCATGCAACACTCGGTCATAGTGATATCATCAATAGTGGCCTTTTTCAAACACAGATAGCATCATACATTCGAGCTAACATATATAGGTTCATATATTCAACATGGCTCAGCAAGCACTACCAAAAACACACACAACAATCACACATATATATTATATATATATATATATATATATATATATATATATATATATACACATTCACTAATCAAGGCCATACCAGCACTTAAGCACACTTAATCATCCATTAACCATCATACTATTAGGGAATTAAAACAACCAATCATGAGTGATGTATATCTCTAGCTGCAGATATCCAATGCAAATCTCCACCGTTCAAAGTGAATAACAACATGTTATGAACAGTCAAAATTTCACCTAAATCGAACGGTTAACGAATCGAAAAACACAATTTTATGAAAACAACGCAAACCAGAAAAATATGTGGCGCCTAGCACCCAGAAATGAAGAGCTTGGCGCCTAACGGCATAAAACATGTGCCCGGCGGTTTCTACTGTGCGAAAAGTACTAAAAATAGCATTTTTGCACAGTGTTCACGTCACCTGGCGAAGTCACCCTTGCCACCAGGCGGTTCATCACAAAAACCCATAATTGGGTTAACTCTCCTACGTCGCCTGGCAATATATTCGAAGCCGCCAGGCGATTTCTGGAGATTTTTCAAAAATGCGAAAATGAAGGATCGTTATTAAGCAGAGGCATCATATTTACACATTTCAATACGAAAATAATCACAATACAGGCATACACGAAAAGGAACTCCCCTAACCTAGAAATCCCCGCTCAATTTGAAGACCAATCCAATCCGTGCACTTGGTGTCCTGAACTTTCACTGAAAAACCTCCTTTAGAACTCTATTTCTCAATGCTAATTTCGTTTGCCCTTTGCTCCTTCATGTTTTCTCAAACTCACCTTAATTAGACCATTAACTAAGCCCACAACCAAATCATGTTTCGTGATAATTCCTATAATTTTATGATTACATTATCACTACTCACGTTCAAACATAACATTAAAATAATACACTTATTAAAATAGCATACAATTAACATACATAGGACTCAAATCCAAGTCCTTTCAACATAACTAAGTACTTTTAACCACTTAAGCTAGTACTTTTCCACATCATAACAAACCACATTAAATGTCATAAAGGCTTCCACGACCCGCATTTATTAAATATTTATTTATTTAATTATTTAAATTTCTTGGGGCTTACATTGAGCCCAACAACTCAACGTATCTTCTCCCCGTTGTTCTGTTCAGATAGAGAAATTAGTGATATGATTCTAATAATTAAAAACAATATCTCTTTATAAAATTAGAATCAATATTACTAATTAGGATTGATTTTATACTTTGATTTATTAATGGTTAGAATCAATGTTACCCATCTTGTTTGATATTGTTTCTGATTTGTTGTGATTTGATTCTCATAATGTGGTGTTATCATGATCAATTGCTTTTTTATATTGTTCATTACGATTAAGGTTAAGATTGCATTGAGATTGCAATGTGTGAATATAAATATGCAGTCTGTCATATAAAAAGGATCAGAAAAAATCAAAAAAAAAATGAGAGAAAACAAATACATTTCATCTCTCCTTCTCATTACCATCCACACAGTCACACCTTTTTTTTATCTCTCTTAAAAAAAATTAGAAAGGGGGCAAGAAAAGAAAAAGGGAAAAGGTAGTTATAATATACAAAATGAGAGGGTGAGATTGAAAAGTGTAGAAGGTATGTTCATGTTGTTATTTTTTATTTATTTATTTATTCTCTTTTTCTTATATTATCTTCTAATATTGAACACGTTTTTGTTTTACACCTAACTTCGACCTTTTGCATAAGGGATATTATTTTTTACTATTCATAAATATTTTATTCTAAAAATCATAAAAAGTAGTTTTCTTCGTTCCTTTTAATGTATATTTGGCCGCTTGCGTCGTATGACATCAGTTTTTCAAAAAAAAAATCTAAGAAACAAAAAAATATATAAAGAACTAAAGATAAAAAACCGTTTTCTTTGTTTAATTTATTTTTTTGTCTGTTCGGCCGCTCGTATCGCATGACACTCATTTCCAAATAATTAAAAATACCAACAAAACATAAAAAGGTTTTCAAAATTCACAAAATAAATATAAAATATTTTCTCAAGTAGGTTTTTCATAGAGAATTATGTAACCTTGATTCTCCATTCATGTAGGAGCGAGGATTAATCTTCATCGAGCCCAAAAAACATAAAAAAATTATTTTTGTTTCTTTTGTAAATTCATTTATTATTATTTTCCGAAAAAATAAATATTTTGAAAAATCACATCCTTTTGCACCTTTAATTAAAGGTACTGTCTTAGGACGAACACTATGGGTACTAATACCTTCCCCACACATAACTGACTCTCGAACCCAAAATATGATTTTTTGCATACCTTATCTTGTCTTTTTAGTTTTCCATAATTTTTCAGAATAAACTATAGTGGTAATTTCAAACTCTTTTTTTAATATTTTCGAATTTTACTTTTGGTTTGATGTCCCGTTGTGATTTCGATAGTATTGAAGCATTTTTTTTTTTAAATGTGAAAAAATATATCTTTGTCGTAATTAATGGGAAGGGTTGGTCTAGTTTCCTTAAGGGAAAACAAAGTAACACCAGAAAGCACAAATTTGTGGGTATATAAATAGTCCCTTGCTCTTGAATTCATAAGGGAGAAAAATAACAAGGAAGTGCTGTGATAGGCCTTAGGATTTGGTGTATGAAATGGGTTGCAGTGACTAGGTTGCCCTACTTGTGTTCCTTAGTATGTATCGGTGTCACGGTGAGATTTAAAAATAAGTGGCTCTAATTTAATTGATTGAATATATTATCTTAGATATGGTATCTAACCATTGACTTGTTTAATCTAATATTTAAACGAATTATAATTAGATTTATTAAAATTTGGTATTATTTTATTGTTATGAATCATGGTTTGTTTAAATGTATTATATTTATTAACAAAAGTTAGATAATTTATAATAGATTATTTGTTCATATAAAAAATTGTTTATTGGAGATTTTAAACTTTACCTTTTAATTAATGTTCACATATTTATTATTAATAAAAAAAATTAATTTAAAATGTTGCTTATAATATTATATTTTTCAATTTTAGAACTATAACAATGAGGAAAGAAAATTCTTAAAAGAGATCGGACTAAAAAATAACGTAAACGTGTATTGTCATTAAAAATAAAACAAATTCATATTTATAGAACTTATAACTATTTAAATTTTTAAAGAAACTATGATTTTATCATAGCTAATTTATATATAAGAATTGGAATATTAATTTGGTCAGCTCTAAGATAGTTCTTACCATTATTCAAACAATTAAGTTCATTAAGGTTTACACTCCAGGTTCCGTAATTGAAATAGTCCTTATTATAATATCATAGTTTTATTTTAAAATTTATGCAGTCCAGAGATTATTATAAACATCAGTTATATAAAATATTTAGGCATGTTTTTTGAACAATTAATTTTTCTTGTTGTGTTTATTATTCTTTTTATAAGGACAAAAAGCTACCATAGTTATGGTAATTATTTCTTAAACCCTAATTTATTGAGTATTTTAAAGTTATCTGAAACTTTAAAATGAGTATAGTCTGATGAACCTACATAATTGATTATGTGGTTGGTTTTGAAACATAATTGATTATCTTTTTCATAATCGGTTTTGTTTTATTTTATTTAATAATATTTGAATTATTTATATAATAATATTTTAGTGATTATAACGTTTAATATATTTTTACTTTTAATAATAAAATGTATTTGAACAGTTAAATCAATTTAACAAAATTTAGTTAAAATAATTAAATTTATGTATTTATAAAGATGATGACTAAATTAGTTCAAAATTTAAAAAAAAATAAATTTTATTCAAAATTAAGAAAGAAGAAAAAAACATTTCCTTTTTCATCTTTAGACTGCGTAGATGTGTTGTTTTGTTCCATTAGAGCCAGAGTTTGAGGTTGAGTTGCCACATGTGTGCATAGGGTAATCGATTAGGACTGGAATTTGTTTGCACCTAATAAATTACCCCATTACTTTTTTGTTGAATTACTTGCGTGGAATTGATGGAGTCATGTAGGCCTCATTTTAGAGAAATTACTTCATGCACCCCATAAATTTCTACTTGCACTCTCACAATAATAGAAAAAGATTAAAACATCCCTCTACCATCGCACCACACTATTGTCACTGCTCCAACTGCAGAGAAAGAAGAAAAAGAGAAAGCTTAAGTAATGTATTTAGTAGAAAAAAAAAGGTTAGATATAATATGAAGATCAATTGAAACTCATGTTAGAGTAAAATAATGGAAAAAGAATATTCATAAAAAGAAAATTACTTAAGAATGCTACTGAAGAAGTCATTCCCGACGTCAATAATTACTCATTTTCCGGCCTTCTAAAAATTCGGGATCTTCAATTAGATTTCGTAAAAGTTATTCTTTTCATATTATAGAGTTGGTTTTTCTTGTTAATTATTAAATTAATTTATAAATCAATTTTCAAAAATAAAATAAAACTTAAATTTCACTCTCTTAATATTTAATATTTATAATTAAATTTATATTCAACCTCATAAAATAAATTTACAATATTAAATCTCTACTCGATTATATATTACAATTTAATTGAGTAATCTCTAAAAGTTAATTGAAACGTAAAATATGTTCTTGTGAGTAAAATTTAGAAGATTATGTATGTTTTGGTGATGAAAAAGTTTTTGCTCTGTAAAAAGAAGATAAATTGGTGTTCAGTTTTTACTATGTATATGATAGTGTTTTAATTTGAGAAAACATGTGGTAGGAAAACCTTCTTTACCTAAGAATCACATTTCTCAAACAAACATTTAAAAATCCTTCACATTTGAATATAATAATGCATCAGTTTTGTTAAATTAAGCAAAATAGTTCCGAAAAAGTGAAAGTAAAAGTAGTATTTCTTCACCAACCAGCACCCACCCGAAGTTCTGCGTTGGTTACACCACCCAAGAAATCCTGAGAAAGAACCCTAACTTGGCTTCTTAGACTTAACAAATGATATGATATGGTTGACCAATTTCACTGTCCCTATCTATATAATAACCCTACCCACTGATGTGCATGCAGCAGCACCATCACAGCAGATAAAGTTTTCTGAGAGAATGGCCTTAGAAAATGGAGAGAAAGTTGAGGTTGCAGAGGCAAAGGCAAAGGCAAAGAAGAAGGATTGGATTGTTTTGTCCCTCAGAGTGGTTGCGTTTTTCGCCACTGCATCTGCAACACTTCTCATGGCTCTCAACAAACAGACCAAAACCTTCGTAGTTGCCAACGTTGGTAGTACTCCAATAACAGCAACTCTTGCTGCAAAGTTTAACCAAACTCCGGCTTTTGTGTATGTTTCTTAAACTTTTATTTTTTTCTTAGAAATCCTACTTAGACTAAAGATAAAGCTGGTGTGAGTTTTTTCGAAATTGAATTAGACTTAAATTTTTATTTATCGTAGAAAACAAAGAACAAACAAATATATAAAAATAAAAATTTTGTAGTATCGATTGATATATAAAATGTTACATAAAATGTTAAGAGAAACATGTTATATACATACAAAACTAATACAAAAAGAATATTATTATATGTGTTGGGATTACAAGGGAAATTTAACATTAATGAGATATGACACCACTTTTATCTCAAAACATTATAAAACAATAGGTTTATAGACTTTCTTCCTTATATGTTATTCAACTTTTTCATTTTGACTGGATGTGAGACTTAGATTTGTTGGGATCGAACGCTTACTTCTAGACCAAAAACTATAACCATTAATCAGGATACAACTCTTTTTACTTAAGAGTGTAACACAAACCAAGCTCCACGATTCCATTATGACCCGACCCTCTTGGCTTCTGTCATGAGACAGTTGATGCCACCTACAACAATCTCTCTCTCAGCAGTTGTTCTACTAGGAATCCCACTTTTGGATTGTGACTTAACCTACATAACCTCTGCCACGGGATAATTGTGCAACCCACCACAAGATTCACACTTGAATTCTCAATAATGAGTTCGCCCTATTATGTATATTTTTAATATTATATGTATATTTTATGACGATGAATGATTGGTGATGATGCAGGTTCTTCGTTGTAGCAAATGCAAATGCAAGTCTGCATAACTTGGTGATGATAGCAATGGATGTATTAGGAGCGCAATACGATTACAAAGGACTCAGGCTTGTCTGCATTGCAATATTAGACATGGTAGTGACTGTATTTTTATTAAGTTTAATTTTTAAATTTGATTTAACATTTTTTATTATATATATTCGTAAATGTTTGATGTTTGAAAGTAGTGTATGAAAAGTGATATATGTTATAATTTTGGATCAGATGGCCATGGCTCTTGCATCAGCCGGTGATGGTGCAGCGACATTCATGTCAGAATTGGGAAAAAATGGTAATTCACATGCAAGATGGGGTAAGATATGTGACAAATTTGAAAGGTATTGCAACAGAAGTGGTGGTGCCCTTGTTGCTTCTTTCATTGGCTTCATTCTCCTCCTCGTTATTTCACTCATGTCCATCATCAAATTGCTCAAGCCAAATCGCATTAACCATGCTTCTCCATAGGATCAACACACATGTTTTTCTTCCTTGTAACTGCTGTTTTTGTCTTATACAAACATAAATAAACATGTTGCCTGTCCTTTTTTGTATCCTATGTGTTGTGGATCCCTCTTTTAAATATTTTCAAAAGGGTTACAACTTTTTGTATAATTGGTAATCAAAGTTATAGTCTCTTTGTTGGAAGTTCTACGTCGACAAGAGATAAGGCTAATTCATAATATAAATGGTGCAATTCTTATCTTACAAGCCGATTTTGTGAAGTTGAATTAGGTTTAAAGCCCAATTCTAACATAGTATCAGAGTATATCCTTACGAACTTTTTTTGGACATTCTGTTTCATTCCCTTATCAGACCGCTAGCGGATCACTCACTAATTTCTTGTCCCATTCATGAGATGAATATAATCCTAATTGTTTATTTTTTAATTTTATTTTATAAATATAAAAATTTATTTTTTTGTGACTATTTTATCTCCTAAATGGGTTGTAGAGAGACTTTTTTTTTTCTATCATGGTTAAACATACCGATAACTTTAAATGTAGTTGTTTAAGAGGTTATTAAGCGTAATGTCACTTAATTGTGATTTTGTCTTTTTGTTGCACTTTATTCATAAGTTTTCTTTTGAGTTATTTTATTTCTAACATTGTTTTTTTTCTATATTCCTAGTTTTGTTTTGTATACTTGTATTATTGATTATTGATTCAAAAAGAGTGGTGTGAATATCTTTTAGCTTGCACTATACTAGAATAAATAGAAATGTTAACAAATAACGATTAAAATAAATGTTTATTAACAACTATTACTCCTTGTTTATACATGTGTAAATAAATAATTTTCAAAAACCATTTAAAATCATGGTTGTATTTATATTATATATATATATATATATATATATATATATATATATATATATATATATATATATTTTCTCAGCCTCATCTAAAAAAATATTATGGTCAGGTTTCAGTATATAATGAATATTTTAAAATAAATATTGAAATGATTATAGTCAAAATCTGTGCAATTATTTTTTTTCCTTGACAACTACCTTACATGTAATCAAATATTCTAAATTTCAGTATAAATATACTAAAATCAAGATCATTAATTATATTAAACGGTGTCGCTGATTAGCATTTCCTTTTTCATTTTAATTTATAACGTAATAAATAAACTAAAGATTATGAATAAGATTTATATACAGTGTACGACAACATTACATGAGTTATAATTGATAGATGTAGAGATCATGTAATTTAATATAATTAACCAACACAGTTGTTATACTTAGTAACACTGAATTATGTCAAAAGCACACAAAGTATTTTGAGTGTAGTTGACTAAATAGTAGTCTTTATAACACTTATAATCATGCTTTAACACTTTAATCATGTTTTCCTAAAATCTATATTAATTGAATATGGTTTATGACTTCAATTATACTTTTAAATAAATTATATATTAATTCAAAATAATATGTCACATACGTATTTAGTAGGACCCAAATGAATATGATTAAATTAATTAATTCACATACAATATGTTCAATTGTACCCACATGAGCTTCTATGATTTTACTCTTGATTTATTGCTCAATGGTTATATTCAGAGTATATTCTAAAAACATTGGTTAGATACAACTAAACACGTAATGATAATAGATATGAAAATCGATTTTCCTTACCACCCTACTATTTGTTAAAAAGTATACTTCCTAGCAAAACTATACAATTAATGTATAGTCATATAAATATATAACTAATAATTTCTAAATAAAAAAATATATTGTAAGATATTTAAATCATATTAGCAAGTGACTAAACTTTATTTCTATTTATCTTGAGGAAGCCACATTTATTTTCCACATTTGAATGTGTATCCTAATACTTTTCTTTTGTATAATGTACTTGTGAAAAGTTCTTAATCTTGGAATTAAGCAAATATATATGTTTTTGCTAATTCATTCATTTGTGTAATTATTACTCTCCACCAAATTCACCATCTCTAAGATCTTCAGTGTGTGTTTGAATTTAAGTTGAAAAAGTTAAGTTGAGTTAATTTAAGTTGAGTTGAATTATTATTCAATGGAAAAATAACTATGAAATTGTGTTGAGTTGCAATAATTATTTGGGTCTTTTGGCATTAAAGACAGAATGTAAAAAAAAAAAAAAATAGCAAACAAGTGGATTCAACTTTCAAGATTTTTTAAGTGACATTTGACATAAAAATAAAGATCTAAGAAAATTAAAAAAAGATAAATATAAAGATCAGTAGGGATATAATATTTTGTTTTTCATATATTTAATAATAACCTTTACCAAATCAGACAAATATTTGTCCATACTAAGTTACGTGTAAATGCATTACTATTTTTTAATTATTTATAATAATATATAAAGATATATCTTCTTTTATTCACATTTCATTATTTTAATTTTATCTTTAATAATTTTAAAAATTAATTATTTTATAAATAATTTACTTTTAATTTGTTATTAAAAAAATATTTTTGTCTTAAATTGTTATTTTAAAAATATATTTTATTTTTTAATTTTACATTAATAACTATTTTAGAAAATTAATTATATATTTATTATTAATTTTAACTTAAATTTTTATGAAAATTAAAAAAATTTAACTGACCTTATGATGGTAGCTCTATTACCTATAACACCCATCTCACCAAGAGGGTCTGTCAGGTCTGCAGTCCAATACACTCCAACCCCTCGCCCCAAGTGTCCCCCCACTTCGCAAGGCAGGTTGTTGTCAGTGGATATCGAACTCCCAACCTGACCTTTAACACCCTCTTAACAAGAGAGATGTCACCAGTTGTGTTGAGAGGGTGTTAAAGGTCAGGTTGGGAGTTCGATACCCACTGACAACAACCTGCCTTGCGAAGTGGGGGGACACTTGGGGCGAGGGGTTGGGGTGTATTGGGCTGCAGACCTGACATGGCCCTCTTGGTGAGAGGGGTGTTATAAATGTAACACCCCAATTTCAACAACTTAAAACTAATAAAAATAGGGAGTTTCATCATAGTTCCAAAACAGATAATCCAGTGTACAAAATATATTAATACAGTCTTACAAAATGTATGACTATAATCCAGTGTACAAAATATATTAATCCATTTCCCTCTATGCAACTCCATACTTCTAGCTGTTGATGATCACTAAACATCTTTAACAAATCTTCATAACACGGACACATCTATTGTTTTAGAGAACTCACTACCACATCAACCACCGGGTTAAGAGTAAGATACCCCCTCTTTTTCTGTTTTCCCACTATTGATAAGTATATCCCACCATTATTCCGCTGCGTCACTCTGATCAACAACCATTTTTCACCTCTGATGTGTTTAGCCACAAAAGACCGCAAAGAATAATCAATCATTAAAGCGTCGATCATGTTTTTCTTCAACGTCTTGACGACTCTCTTCACACTTGAGAAACTCGTCGCGAAACGTTGATAATAACTTGCTTGTAAAACCTTACTTAAAGTCACTCTTAGAACTTCCTTTCCCTTAACACATTTTCCACTCATCTTAACCACTTACAGTCGTAGATCTTAACATATAATTACTTCTCTTTCC
>Ga0214542_1005527_pt1 | contig 23949 bp, 18 predicted proteins | sample CNSS1metaG_FD_160096 | JGI IMG/M metagenome (GOLD analysis project Ga0214542, IMG submission 160096) | Root nodule microbial communities from cowpea collected in UCLA plant growth center, Los Angeles, California, USA - CNSS1 | ecosystem: Host-associated > Plants > Roots > Nodule | place: USA...
ATATATATATATATATATATATATACATACATACATATATATATATATATATATATATATACATACATACATACATATATATATATATACATATATATACATATACATACATATATATATATATACATACATATATATACATATACATACATATATATATATATATACACATGTATATATATATATATATAGTAAAATACTATGTTGGTCTCGATTAGATTCCTATATTTAAAAATATGTAACAATTAAGTATTTTTCGGTAGTACTATACTAATAATGTTAAATATGTATCATGTATAGTATCACATGTTAGTTCGTGTTTTTTTATTTGCTTTTAATATTTTATTAATTTATTTAATTTTTTAATTTTTTTCATGTGTCAAGTCATTGTCGGAATCTCAATTTGATTCATATATTTATTATTTTAATACAAAAAATACAATTAAGCCCCGATTTTTTTAAATTAAGCAATTTCATTTCTCTACAAATTGAGACTACATTTAATTTTTATATAGATGTTATACTGATATTTTTATTAAACATTTTTAGCATTACTAAGTTTATTTAAATTTATATCTTGCATTAAACTTTATTTTAAAATTTTAAATGTATTTGTATTGATATTTTATTACATCAAACTTTAATATTGTTTTTTATTTGAATTTATATTTCAAATAATTGTATATAGATTTATATAGATTTATAACTTTTTATTTCAAATATTTGTATAACATTATATATCAATAATTTCTATACAAATTTTAGAGATTGTTTAAAACTAATAATTTTATAAATTCAAATGTAAAATTTTAAAACAATTTTACAAAAATGTAAAATAAATATATTTAAAATTTTAAGGCAAAATTTAAATAAAGTTTAATGTAAAATATACATTTAAATAAAATTAATATTGTTAAAAATATGTAATAAAATTATCATTATAACATTTATATAAAAGTTAAATTTGCTCTCAACTTGAAGAGCAAGAAATTGCTCAATTTTTTTTAAAAATTGAGATTGAATTGAATCAAAATAAAAAATACAATAAAAAAATTGAGATTAAGACAATGAGTTGACATGTGACATGACGTTGACTTGACAGTGTGTGTGTGTGTGTGTGTGTGAGTGTGTGTGTGTGTGTGTGTGTGTGTGTGTGTGTGTGTGTGTGTGTGTGTGTGTGTGTGTGTGTGTGTGTGTGTGTGTGTGTGTGTGTGTGTGTGTGTATGTGTGTGTGTGTGTGTGTGTGTGTGTGTGTGTGTGTGTGTGTGTGTGTGTGTGTGTGTGTGTGTGTGTGTTTGTGTGTATGTGCGTGTGTGTGTGTATGTGTGTTTATTCATGATGATTAGGTATCAAATGATTAATCCCTTACAAATACAAATATGCCCTTCTAGTGACAAGTTTTGTTTCCATTTGGTTCGTTTGAATGATGATCCAATAAACTATTGAGCAAAAATGTGCTAGCTAATTTGGTGAATAATTTAATCCATATGATCTGTTTAAGTTGAATATTGGGTCCATCTATATTTTTTAATAACATGATACATGAATTATCTTAATAATGATCTTAGTTCTATTCAATGGACAAATCTATGTTGTCACTAAATTCCTAGGTACGAGTTGTGGAAGGTGGCTCAGACTAAGTCCGATGGGTAGATGAATTCACAATCTGCTTACGTCATTGTTGAAAAAATTGTATGTACAAACACTAAACCCAAAATCATATTTCATTATGAATACAATTATGATTAAACTTGAATGTGTTTGCAGGATTGCTTAGATCCGCAAACCACTCAGGTTTCGTTTGTTCCATGTGGCCGGAATGATATACTTACTAAAGCAATTGGAAAACCTGAACACCCAAGTCGTGTACATACACTTCTGGTTCATGGGCACTTTGAGATTACTTCTGTCCACCATAATGAACAAGTAGCAATGGGAGTTTGAAGAAAGAATGAATCAAATGAAGACATCTTTGGAGCAAAAGTTTGAGGAAAAGCTTTTGTCCATGGTTGGAAATAAACAATTGAATCAATAACAAGTGTGTGAACTTCCTGAATGAGTTCGAGTAAGCACAAAAAGGCTCGTGTTCTACTATTGAACAAGCCTTTCAGTATGAGTTATATGTTGATGGAGATCCCCTGTCTGTCGTGGTGGATAAAGTTAGAGATCAAATGCACGATTTCTTATGCCAACTATAGAGGTCCAATTTGTAGGAGAGGCTTTAAGGACATTTGTGGCTTGGCCTAGAAATCTAATCTTGCCATATGTTGGACAACTACAGGTAATATATTTATTCTTTAATAAATATTTTTTGTAATTTATAAATTGATGAATTAAATTTTTGCATATTTTTATTTCAGTTTATCCGACATGAAAAGCATGTGGAAGATCTTGTCATTGGTACAAATGATGACATATAAGAAGCAGAAGATGATCCTATGTCAAAGTTTATGACCATGTTGCGAAGGTTTAAGAGAAAAAAAAATACAATCGAACTTTAGAGTATTTGGACTTGAAGATGATGTACCGTTTTACATTAACTTCAATGATGTATTTGAGTTGATTAGTGGAGCACCAATGTTAAACATTTCTATCATCCAACTATGGTGCATGTAAGTAATAATGTCTCTTCTATATTTATCATATAAAATTTATGGCATTTAACTTATAATCATTTGCCTTAGGTATATGGACACAATGAGTGTGGATAAAAGTCAGTCATATGCATATGGATTTCTTAAGCCCCAAGCCATTCAAAAATCTGGCAACACAAAGGTTAACATTCAAAAGTATTTGCAAAAATGGATGTCCACCTCCCAAAGATGTGTTTACATGGCTCTGTACATTGATTGGTTAGTATTATCAAGTGTAACTTTTTTTTTCAAAGTTATGGTAATTATTCAACTAACCATTTCTTCTTTAGTGTAGGTCCCATTAGCAATTAATAGTGATCATTCCTGAAAATTTCCTAGTTGTCTGGTTTTATTCTCTTCATAAGAAACCCAACAACAAACTAAAGATTTTACTACAAGGGTAATGATACAACTTTCATATCCTCCAATAAGTACATAACAATTATTACTAATGTGTCTTCAATTTAGCCAGAGTTGTGGGTGGCACAAATCTTTTATGTCAAAGGAACTAACAAAAGCAAGTTCAAATTATATATCCTTAAGTGAGATATCATTTAATTCTTAAATAAACTATTTTGTGTACAAATTGTATGATATCAATTTTTCTTTCTTTTATTACAGTGCAATAGGAAGTTTAATTCGCGGGAATGTGGCTACTGCGTGATGTATTGGATAAACACTATCATTCAAGAATGAATTTATGATAACTTGACAATTGTAATAACTTAGAACTAGTGTATGAATTATACAGTTTGAGGTACTCCACTACATAATAACTTTGTTTGTTTTAGGTGTTTAATGATTTGTCACCTATATCAAAGAAGGACATGATCAAAATAACACATCAATGAGCAAATTGTCTACTCCAATGTGCAAATTAGGTTTTGATTAGGTCTTGTTTTAAGTTTTAGAGTACCAATTAAGTTAGACATCATAATGTTTATTTTGATTTTGGAATTGTTTATTATGTACTAGAAATGAATAATTTCAATTATATATTATGTTTTGGAAATTTTTTGTATTACAGGTTTTAGTTTAGTGCTAAAACAAAATTAATATAAGAAAACACAACAAATTTAAGTTTGTTATGGTCACACCATACTTAAAGTCGACATTGTTTATGTAGAATCTATTCACATTTAAATCTCCTGGTAAAAAACAGACTTCAATTTCAAGTTTGTTAGTCAACAATAAACTTCAATTTAATTGTTGACCAATAAACTTAAGATTCAATTCTGCTGAATCTAAGTCTGTCCCAAAAGAGACTTAAAAAGTCCAAAATAACATAAAAAACCTTTTTTGCACTAGTGAATATATAAGAAGGTGTAATCTCACCTTAAAAGCAAATTTTGCATGATTGAGTTAGAGTTAAAATCTACTTCTTAACATGGAAATAGAGCCATGGGTTAAAATTTATCGTAGCAAAGTTTGTAGTTTGTTGAGTTTATTATTTCACTCACTATCAGACTGCTATAAAATCATCCATTAATGTGTAGTTCTACGTTCGTGATGTATATGCCTCAATGTGAATGAGGTGTGCTAGAAGTCTCTAATTGACTAAAGATAAGAGCAATTTATACTTTATAAGTGGGTCTAAACCTCATCTTACAAGCCGCTTTTACAAGGTTTAATTAGACTTAAAATTCACTTCTTAGCAAAATATATTGGTGGTTCCATCAACTCCCTTTTAATTTCTTCCCAAATTGAAATTTGGAACTTCTAACAATTACTAATTACATGATGTGAGATTTGTATCAAACAAAAATTCATGCTAGAATAGGTTATGAAAAACTCGAACTATTTTAATTATTCAATTCTATAAAATTAACTTATAAAATAAGATTTAGATAATTCATATATGATAATTTAGTCATTTATACGTATACAAATTTTATTATGTTTTATATTTCTCCATATATCTTGTATAGTGCTACTATGAGAGATGTGAGTGATAATAATATACATTTCCTTACCCTTTTCTTTTGCATGTTTTCCCACTCCATCCACCTTTCCATGCTATACAGAGGCTAATTCTTTTTCTTTTTCCGCCATGACTTCCATGCTTCCACCATATCAAAATCATTTTTTATTATATAATTATAACTGATAACAAAAACTAAAATATTTTACTACTATTTATATACATTTTATTATATTTTTTCTTTTTATTTTGATGAAAAACTACAAGTATTTATGTTATATAGTTGTAACATTATAAAAATTACTAAAAATATAGTTTTATGATTTTTTTAAACACAGTTTTTATAATTTTATTGTATAAATTTTAATAAATTTTTTAATTAATTATTATATAATAATTAAATATTTAATTTGTATTGTCATAAAAAGTAGATAAATAGTCACGTGTTTTTTTCAACTATAATATATCAATATTTTTTAATATTCTATGTTAAACCAAATTGAACTCCTTTCCAATACAGAACTCAAGTTAATATTTGGAGTGTTGCAACAGGTGAAAAGTAAATATTATGTTTAACTTTGATTGTTTGATCTCAACATGAATCATACTTAATATAAAAATGATACTATGGGTTATAATTTGATTGATATGTTTTGATATGTCAGATTTAGTTTTATAATATATATATATATATATATATATATATTAATTATGTGTTTGCTAATTTTGAATGAGTTTGGTGTAGTTTAGTTAAAAGAATATTTTTTATTGATAAATTAATTATTTTACTGTTTACAGTCATTGGTTGGTGCATGATTAACGAGTTGAAAGTACTTATGTGTTCTAATAATGTGAAAAATGACATAAATCTGGGACAGACACTACTGTAAAAAAAACACCTTTTGACCACAATTAAAGAGAGTGTCGTGGAAAATAGTGTTGGTAGCATTTTTGAAAACTAGACTAAGATGATGGTTGTTTTAGAATTGTTATCCTATCATGGAAAAGAGTTTACAAGTAATCATTGTTGTATGACACTTTTTCAGAGGAAATATAAAAACAATTGTCAATTGTATAATTTTAATATAATGGACATTTTATGATACTTTCAGAAAAATCTAAACAACAATTGCCACTGTATAACTTGTGTAATATCAAGTTATTCTGAAATAGTATGCCAGCTGAATGAAAATTGCATAGATTTTATCAAATATTTTCGCAACAAGACATTAATTAGATATTTTGGCAACAACATCGACTATAAATTACTTTTTTTTTTAAATTAGATTAATTAACTCCTAAATCACTCTCTTCTGTTTATAAATATCATCTATTTGCATGAGAAAAATACATAACAAATACTTTTAATTCATATAAAAATGTCCATTCTTTTATTTTATATTATCTTTTAGGTTAAATTATTGTCCTCAAATTATTCGGTGTCTCAATTTATTCTTTTTGTTTTTAAAAGTGACTCAATTTAGTTCTCAAAGTTAATAACGTTAAAATTCCTAATGGAATAGTGTCATGCCTCTTTGACTGTGTATCAGTTTTAATTACGTGGCTCATAACGACGTGCTTATGTGTAAGATGATCAGTTGAGAAGGGAATTGGGTTCTTGATCGTGGAGAACGGATCACTTGAAAATCAAATTCAAGATTTGTGATTGTGATTGGGATCATAAGGCACTACATTGGAGTGATTGTCATCATTGTGATCGAAGGCGTTCAACAATCCAGGTGAGTTTAGCTTCCAATTTTTTCGAAGTCAGTTTTAGGGTTTTAAGATTTTGCGTTGGAGCTGATTTTGGAGGGTTTTGGGTGCACTATGATGTTGGATTTGTTTTTTATTTTGATGCTTCTATATTGTTTTGTGAATAATATTTTTTTACCGAGTTGTGTCATGGCAAAGTTGTATTGTCCCGCCATTTCCAAATCATTGTGTGTAGTTTGTGGTCCCCCTTTGAAATGGGGTTTAGTGTTTTCTGTCAGTTTGTCGGTGGTATCCTTCATAATAAAAGTATGTGGTTGTGGGTATCTGAACATTTCATAGGTTTATATTTATAGTCACAATTTTTGATGGATGATGAGAAGTTTGAAGTGATTATCCACCATAGGGAGCACTTCGTGAATGAGGGTGGAGTTAAATATGTTAATAGCCAACTAAGTGTTTTGTCATGTGACCAAGACAAATGGTCATACTTCGAGGTGTTATCAATACTAAGAGAAATGGGTTATATTAATGTCAAAGACCTATGTTATTCTATTGGAGGTTGTGTAGTATTGGAGGAAAGGTTACAGTATTTCTTTGATGACGTTGGTGCATTCCATATGGTCAACATCGCAAAGCGACATGGTGAAATCCATATGTTTGTGATTCACTCAGTTTGTGAAGCAAAGTTGGTACATATGCTGGAATATTTTTCCAACTGAGGATAATGTTGAAGTAGTAAATGGTGTGGAGAATGCCATTGAGGCTGAAATTGTAGAAGAACAAGTCCAAGCTGAATTTGGTGAGGTAGAGGTTGAGGTGAAGTGTGATGGTGCAGAACAGGTCCAGCCTGAAAGTGGTGAGGTTGAGGGAGAGGTCCATGTTCAGGGTGAGACTAAAGAATATGTTCAGCCTGAGAGTCGTGAGCTTGATAATGAGGTCCAGACTGAGACACATAACAAGGGGGTGAAGAGAAAAATGTGGAAGAGGTTGAGGATGGTTACTCCAGTGATTACATAGAGGAAGATAGTGATGGTCTAATTGATGTGGATATAGATTGTGACCCAGGTGTTGGTGGATCATGTTGAACTTCTACTAATTCGAGGAAAAAAATTAATCACCATGAGAAAACTAATAAAATCAAGAAACATGCTAGAGGGATCTCTGATAATGAATGGGAATTAGATGAATTGATAAGTAATGAAGGTAGTGATTCTGATAGTGGTGAGAAAGAGACATGTGGAAAGTTTCCCACTTTTTGTATGCCCAAAAGTATGGCTGAATATGAATGGGACGTTAGGACATATTTCGTTAATAAGGAAGAATTTATGGAAACCATAAGAACATATGGGTTGCAAAGCAGAAGAAATTTGAAATTTGAAAAGAATGACAAAAAAAGAGTAAGGGTGAAATGTTTGGGTGCAAGAGGAAAATGTGTTTGTATTGCTTATTGTGCTTATGTACCAATTCTTAAAACCCGACAGTTGAGAAAGATTGTTGACAAACATACATGCCTCACAACACCACAAACTCGCGACAATATACTTACAGGACTTCACAAGAGCAACGAAACAAAGGGAAAAGAAAACCTTCTCAATTTGGAACCTATCCAACATTTAGGGTTTCATTACTCATAAAAAAAAAAGAACCCTTTACAACTGATGCCACATCAATTGCACCCCTCTTAAAAACTTTGACATGTATCAATTCAATTTTGTCACCTCAGTACTGTGTGAACGATGTTTATTCAATTTAAGCGTAGATAACTAATTAAAGTCACTTTTAAAAACAAGAGAACTAAATTGAGACTACGAATAATTGGAGGACATTTTAAAACTACTTAACAAATAAAAAAATTAAAACAATAATTTAACCTATCCTTTTAAAATATTTGTGCAACGTTGTTATTTTAATTATAAAAATCGTCTGACTTGATCGATATCTTTTTATTTATACCTCTATCTAGTTTTTTTTTTCATAACAAATAATTCATAAATATTTGTGTGTAACATAGAACTAGAGGAATAGGCACAATAATGTAATACTTACTGATTTTTTTTACTAGTTTACCATATTTTTGTCGATATTAAAGTAATATGTCTTTTAAGACAACTATGTTTGGACGGAATAAGTTACGAACTCACCAAAAATGGATGAGGTGAGGTCCACTATATGTAAAAAGACTAGACACCTTAATCCATCTCTTAGGAGTGAGTTGGCACTTAACTTAGCTTGTCAAAATTTTAAGAATTTTTTTCTAATTTAGAAAAACTATTTAAATAGATAAATTTATTAAAAGGGTTAAAGTATATTAATAATTTAGTCTAAGTTTTATTTGAATACTAATTTTAGTAATATTAAAGAAATTAAGTTCATAAAATAAATTAACAATAATCATAAATGTAAATTTTGACTTTTTAAACATTAAAATCTTAAAGATTATAAACTTTAAATTTAAATTTTTAATAAACTTTTTAAAGGAAAGAATACATTAATGGGTTAGATTAATGTGTAGATTATAATGATTTAACTCGAACTCACATTTTTTTTAGCATATTGACCGATAGTCAATTGAACTAGTTTTACTCTAGTATCTCTAGTGTATTTTTTATAAATAAAAATGTGATGGGGTTTCATATTTCAAATTGATTGTTCTTATGATTTATTTCAATGAACTTGGAATCCAAATATTAGTGTCATATGTGAGACAGTGAGAACAAAAGAATTATTTTCAAAGTAAAACAGTGACAGAGTTTTAGATTCAAAGTGAATACTATCTCTAAGGTGAATTGTTATATTAATAGAACCATTATACATCTATGAATGATTATGCAATTAATAACATAAATTCAAATGACTTATATTCCAATTTGGAGGTTCAATGTCGTTGAAAATTCAAACTTAAGGATTTGACTTAAAACTAGCAAATGTCAACCTAAGCTGCGCTTGTAAAAGCAAAGCAATAATTCTTTAACAACACTTTTAACCACATTGCTTGATGATATTAAGAAAAATGAAAAAAAAAATCCCCTCACAATTGAATTTCCATTTTTCTCTTAACCACACAACTGAAAATAATTTATTTCTTTCGTAACTTTGTGCAACTTTTGACTCAAAAGGCCCATAATAACTCATGACCCATTGATTTATAAAATAGGAAAAGGCACAAATGCACAATTCCATAACAAAACTCTGCTTCGTGTGACCTTTAAAAGCAACCTGTGACGTTGTAACATAATTTCCTTTCGATTCCTTTCTAAATCTCAACGACTTTGGATTAAATCTTAGTCTGAATAAGTGTTTAAATTCTTTGGTTAGGTAATGCAAATTGTCAATGTTGAAGAATGAGGATTTGATGTTTTTCTGTATTCGTTTTTGCGAAAAACTGTGTCCAAGTGTCCCAAGATCTCTGTGGTCGCCTTTGTTTTGTGAAATGGAAAAGATAAAGAAGATTTCAATGTCCCAAGGCCCAACACACTACTTACTAGGTTTATACTACAGATGACAAATAAATTCGTCCATGCGAGTATTGCTCGAACCCGTCTCCGTTTTAACGGACAATCTCGCATTGACTGGGAATGAGTATGGGTATGGAGAATCCTAGATTTTTTTAATTGGGTATGGGGATGGATATGGGGATATACATATTCTCGTCATAATAACCGTTCCCGCCATATCTTTGTTCTTGTTTTAATTTGAATATTTGTTTTCCTTTTATATTTTTTAAAATATTTCTAAATTTTATCAACTAGGTTTCATTAATGTTTGTAAATTTAATAAATGTTTTCGTTCTCATGAAATTTTACTTTATATTATAATCTAAAATGTAAACAATTATAATTTATTTCAAAGTATTTGATATCGAAGAAACAATCATTCTCCTAATATTGAATATTTAATAATATTATGTTTACTTTACCATAATTTTTTATAATTTTATGAAAATTAATTAAAGTTAATATTGAAGTAGTAAGAAAACGGGTATGGGTATGGGTACGAGATTATACCTGTTACGCGATGGGGATGGGAATGAGACAAAAATTTGATACTCGTTAAGTTTAGATATGAGATTAATTTTTTTTTATGGAGATGAGTGTGGGATAACAAAACTCGTCCTCACCCCATCCCACCATGCCCGCGCCCTGCACCGCTGTTATCCCAACTTTATACAAACTAAGGAAAAATAAATAGTCAAGCAACTTTAAGTCGGTTAGAGTAAACATGTCATGAACAAATAAAAAAATAAACATTTAAGTTAAAATGAATTAACGTATTTCAAATTTTTTAAAAGTTCTTCATTTTGATTTAATTATAATTATATTTAATTATTGGCTTGTCTCTTGTACATAAGTTTTCATTTTTAATTTTTGTTTTAAATTTTATTTTATAAACTATTACGAATCTTAATATCTCATTTAGGTTCAAACTTAAAAGTTTATCAATTATACGTAGAAAACAATAAATATATAAAGAATGAGATTATATATGATTGCCTGTGTATATGTTTTCGTGCTATTCTGGATTAAATGGACTGTGAAAATTGGAATTTCGTTGAAATCTGTCGCGTTTATGGAAATTTCCAGAAACCGCCTGGCGGCGTTGAAGGCCCGCCAGGTGGCTTATGCCTCTAGAACCATTTCTTGGGTTTTCCGCTATGCACCGCCTAGCGGCTAAGTGCTGCCCGACAGGTGACAGAAATTGGCCTGCCCAGTTCTCTCGAATTTTGATGTTTCATGATGTGGGGATGCTGGGAAGTGATTCTTATGATATGAAAATCCTTGGTTTTGTGACTTGTTATCTATAACTGCCTAAGTGGAACAAGATTTTATGAACTGTGTATGAATTTGGGATTTAGGGTTTATGTTGTGATCGGGGATGAATGACATAACTAAGGTTATGAGGAATGTATTGGTTGCATGTGATTGATGTTAATATGAATAGGTTATGAACCTTGGATGTGGTGTGCATGCGAAATTATGTCAGTTTTAAGGTAAAAATTGATGTTGGGTGGTTAGAGAGTTATGCTGGGTGCGGGAGGAACCTGGGCAGAACCCAGTTTTTCACGCACTACCTGGCGGCACTGAGGCTACCGCCAGGCGACCCATCAGCAGCAGAAAAGTGGTTTTGGGGTGCATTCACGTTATAGGAGTGGTTGATTGGGGTACTTGTAGAACGTGTTGTAGAGTGCGATAAACTATGTTTTAGGGTGTATATCATTTAGTGATAATTATGAAAATTATGTGTGTGAGTTGGGCGGATTAGATATTCCAGACATAATGGTTTCTGCAGTGTTGGTTTTATTAATTAAGAATAGGTGCAATCCCAATTTAAGACATGGTGGCGGGAGTAATATGAAAATTGAACTATGTAAGAATGGGGTTTGGTGTACATTGTGAATAGGGGGCATGTTTAAGGTAATAATAGAGGAAGTGTAGGTGTGTATGATAAAATTGAATTGGCACGATTTGGGTGTGTAGTTGTAGTATGATAGAGTATTGTGAATTGTCCAAAATTGTGTAGTTGCAAAAGTTAGGTATCATGAGGACCACCTCTTGATTGTTTTTATAAATGAATAAGGTAAAGCATGATAGAGGATGTTAATATTTAATTTGGGCATGAGTTAATTATATTTGTTGTATTTAGTCGTGGTGTTATGTCTTAAATATTATGATTGATGTGTGAAAGACGAATTGCATGTTTGGGGTCTCTTAAGACCTGTTGAAAATGCCAAAAACCAGTAGCATTGCGCTACTGGTATAGCGCCTGGCGGCACGGGGCAAGCCGCCAGGCGATAGGTAACTCAAACAGTGGCAGTGGCCACTGGACATCAGGGCGCTTGGCGGCAGGGAAGTTTTTGCTAGGCGGTGACGGAGCAGCGTAGCTCCTGTTTGACTGCTAGTGCCAGGCAGTAGGGGTTTGGCCGTTGGGCGGTTGGCTTCCAGTTTCCGCCTAGCGGAGTCTAGGTGGCGCCAGGCGGTTTTGGTTGCTGTGAAATTTGTTGTTGCTTTGATTAGTGGACTTGAAGGACTAAGTTCACTTACCTTTGTGTTTGGGCTTGATGGATTAACTCCAATAGGGGTTTGGGATGTGCTTGGTGGTGGGACGCATGATGGGCATGGAACAGGTTAGTTCCCGTCGGCTACTAAGAGGCGAGGAGTCCTTAGTATGGTGATTACATGCGTCGGACGCATGACGGGCAAGGAATAGTTTTATTCCCGTTGGCTGCTATTGGGCGAGGAGTCTATAGTATAGTGATTGCGTGCGTGCCAGGGTCCAAGCTAGGAAGACTTGGATGTTTTACTACAGAAGAGGAGTCTGTGGGGCTGGATTATGAGCGGGATAGGCTCGTAGGGTTGGACCACGAAAGGGATAGTTTTGTGGGAGCACAGTAAAGTCCCAAGACCTAGTTTCATGCATATGACTCATGAAGGACTATGAGATCAGGGATGGGTAATTTGAAGTTGACACATTTGTGTAAAATTTATTTCTTGGGATGGGTGTCATATTTATTTTATATTTATATGTGCATAGCTCACCCTATTTGTTTGTGTGTGGCGATGATCGGATAACTTATTATCTGGGAGCAGATGATTTGACAAGTGAGCCAGGAGACACTTGAGTTCAGTGAGCGGGACTATATGGGCATTTAAAGACTTTGATCTTTTGATATTTTTCATGTTTTTGAATAGTAGCTATTTTAGTTGTTTTATGGTTGTAATAAATTTTTGATCGCGAATAATTGTAATGTATGCGATTCCATGGTTTTAATTTTCCCGCGTTTTTGGGAAAGTACTGTTATAAATGAGATTTGACAGTTAATAATTTGTTATTTATTTTATTATATTTATTTTAAAAGTAATATTCCCTAGGGATGTTACACAAAACATACGAACCTTCCCGCTCATATCCTCACACGAAAGTATCACTAATATGAACCTCCCCGCTCATATTAACAACGTGTTCCATCACCAATCACGAACCTACCCGCTTATGATACGGCCAAGCATATCCCAGACTAGGACCAACATAACAAGCCATAACAAGCCATGCAAAACGTATCACAAACGCACCCTGCCACTACACCATCGCTAGACGCAGCCTAAGCTTTGCCAGACAAAATGGCAGTGCAAACCGCTTGGCGGTTCCACATCATTGTCGGGTGCCACAGCACACAAGACTTCCCTGTTTCCAACTATCGCCTAGCGATCCACTCTGCACTGCTAGGCACTACACCAGTAATGTGACACTATTAGTTTTAGGTACTCTAATTCAGCTCCTAACATCCAACCATTCAATTCTCAAACATCCAGAAGTCAAAATACACATTCATATACTCCAAATTACAACATCAAAACACATATGCATCTTTCAAGTATAAGTACACATTCATCCCTTTATAAATTCACATATGCTCACATCTTAAATCAACGTCAACATTCAATTTGAACCCAAGAGTAAACCATGCTCATATTAAATTATGAAATAATAAGGCAACAAGCACATAACTCATTTATTCATACAAAGCATAAGTCTTACCTCAATCAGTAACTATAGGAACCCCCTTTTTACTAATTCCTTATGTCAAATTAAGATTAACATCAACACTTAGACATTTAAACTCACATATAGTTGAATTGATACAATTGCACAATTACACAACTCATACACCACATAAGACACAAACAAAGCTATATATTTATTTTGCATGCCCCCGCAATCCCATTACATTTAAAGTATGATTATCATGTTCCCATACTTGCCCAAAAATCAATGATCATGCAACACTCGATCATAGTGGTATCATCAATAGTGGCCTTTCTCACACACTTATAATATCATACATTCAAGCTAACATATATAGATTTATATTTTCAACATGGCTCAACAAGTACTACCAAAACATACTCATCAATCACACATCTATATATATACATGGGCAACCAAGGCTATACCAGCACTTAAGCACACTTAAGCATCCATTACTAATCATACTCTTAGGGAATTTAAACCAACAATCATGAGTTACATATACCTCTAGCTACAGAAATCCAATTCAAATCCCCATCGTTCAAAGTAAAGAACCACCTATTATAGACCACCTGTCAAAATTTCACCTAAATCAGATGGTTAATGAATCGTGCAACGCAGTTTTACGAAAACTACGCAGACTAGAAAAATAGTAGTCGCCCAACGACTAGATTTTGCCGCCAACGAAACAAGACCAAAGACCTGGCGCCTAGTAGTAGGAAACCACGCCCGACGGTCCCTGTTGCGCGAAAAATCTAAAAAATAGCGTCATCAAAATCAACCACAATTGCAAAAGTGGGTTCATCACCAACCTAGAAAAACAACACAGAATTCATTAAATAAGCATATAAGCATATTAATGACATACACAAGATTTGAACCCAAGTCCTCTCAACAACGTCTACACGCTCCACCACTTGAGGAACAATTGCTCCTTGTCTTCTCTCTCCACATTAATTAACTTAGGATTCCCGTTGTTGCATTTATTAAATAAATATTTATTTATTTATTTAATTTTTCTCGGGTCTTACACCAACAATAGTTCGATATAAAGTAGAATCAATCAAAGGAACACCATCTAATGGAGAATATCGTACAATTGTCTTAATAGGGGTATAAATATCTTGTTGTCAATAAGCTGAACACTCTCAAATAGGTCAACAATATACTTGGACTAGGACAAAAGATAAACTTTGGTAGAAGAAGCTTCCTCAATGGCCAAAAGGTAACACAGTACACCCAAATCTTTCATAACAAAATGATGGTATAATGCAGTTTTTAAAGATGCAATTTCATCAAAATCATCACTAGTAATAATTATATCATCAACATATAAGGATAGCAAAATACGTCCTACATTGGTTTTCCTGACAAATAATGCAGAATCATGATGACTAACAACAAAACCAAGAGAGACAATTAATGTAGAAAATTTCGGAAACCAAGCACGAGGTGTTTGTTTAAGACCATAAAAGACTTTTTGAAATTTGCAAATTTCACCAGATTTGTGAGAGACACCTGGTGGTGGAATCATGTAGACTTCGTCATGTGGATACTTATTGAAAAATGCATTCTTCACATCCATTTGAAAAATCTTCCATTGATAAATAGAGGCGATACAATCAAGGTACGAACAGTAGTCATCTTTGCCATATGAGCAAATGTTTCCTCATAATTTATGCCATACTCTTGGATATATCCTTTAGCAACAAGTCTATCTTTATACCTCTCAATTGAGCCATCTGATTTTGTATACGTAACGAGATCCACTAGGATGTTTTCCTGGTGGCAATGGAACTAGATCCTATGAATGAGTCTAGTGTAGAGTAGTAAATTCCTCAACCATAACATTATGCCAAAGTGGATCACAAACAACCTCTCTATAGAATGAAGGCTCGTGAACACAAGGAATAGAGGCACAAACAAAATGAAGATAAATCCACACTAGAGGCTGCAATTATTGGCTCCTTGAACTAATTCAAGACATAGAGTCCACTTTGCATGCGGCCTATCCTAATCACCTTCTGAATTTGTTGTGAAGGAAATGCATTTGAAACTTTTTGTTTGATTTGTTTCATCAATTCTTCCAAGGTTGGCCCAAAGTTACCATGTACTTGTTTATGATGTGTAGTGCCTGTTGGGATTTCCTTTATTGGCACATGGTGTTGATTTGCAAGTTGTCTCATTGGGGAAGGTTGATACTTTTGTGATGGTTATAGGTATTTTTGTTGTTAAAAGGCTTTTTTTTTTTTTTGGTGATATGGAGGTCTTTGTGGTGGATTCTATGGTGGACCATATCTCAGATTTAGATGGTCTCTCCAACTAGGGTTATAAGTAGCCGAGTACGAATCATATGGCTTATGTGACTTTGATGACATGAATTGGTGTTGTCTAGGGTACATGTTGGCACCTATTTCTATTAGAGAGTTTGGTATCTCTTGAAGTTAAGGGCATGAATCAGTGGGATGATCTACATAAGTGCATATCACACGTAAATGTTATTGCGGTCGATATGTGTGTTGGTTCATACCAACGGTCGTTCCAAACATGTCAGCTTGGTCAATTTGTTCTCCAACCTTTAATTGTAAATTTCTATTGTCGTGTTTGGTTTTATTGAATGGACCTATGATAGTTGGCATTATCATATTTTTATTTTACTTATTTTTACGCTTAATTTTAATTTATTTTTGAATTTTATTTGATATTTCATATTCTATTCAATAAAAGTGGAAAAGATAAATGATGGAGATATATTTTGCAAATAAGTGGAAAACAGAGATTTGGAAAGATTATCAATAGAATAAGTGAAATATTGATTAATCAAGAATAATCAACAATATCAATTATCTACAAAGTTGGTTACTCAAATTACAAGTCAGAATAATTGAAAAATAATTGAAAGATATGGAATCTCCAAAGATTAAAAGATATATATCAAGGATAATCTCTTACAATTTATTCAAGTACCAAATTTTATGCCTAGGCCAATTATGAAAGTCTATAAATTGAGGGCTAACATAGGTAAAAAATACACACTTGGAGAAAGAAACTTGATATCTCTACACTTGAAGGTAGAAAGACATTCTGAAGACTGGAGGAAATCAATTTGAACATCAGTCTTGTGTTCAATATGTCTAGGAGTAGCTAACTCCCTCATTCATAGGGGTTGTGTGTAATGTATACTTAATTCTTTGTGATTTCTATTATTCAATAGATTTCTTTTCCATACTCTTATGTTCTATTCTCGATCTTAACTGTATAAAATTATTGATTGGACATGATATTAGAACCTAGACTAGAATAGGCAACTAATTGATTATGCATCTAGACATAGAGTACATCATTGGTCATTCTTAACATCTGAACTTAAGGATTAATGCCAATTTTTACTAAGGAGAGGTCTAAGACATTATGGTTCTTATTAAAGTTTAAACTTGCCGCTAAAACATTAGGGCTTGTCACATAGTGGTTTGAATGCTAAAGTCAGGAATTAGAAATATATTGTTAGTGTTTTCATTTTGAATGGAATTATGAAAACCAATCCCGATGAAGTTTTTTACTTATATTTTCCTCAATCAAGTTATTTGTTTCATTGTATCAACTTATGTTTATTCTTTACATTTAATTCTAAACTTATTTTTATCTAATTCAGAAATATTTTGTTATTCTCATTCTTTATCAGTAAGAAATCAATTAATTTAAACCATATTAGTGCTTGTGGGATACGATATCTGGACTTGTCCACTATTACTTGTACGATTTTGTACACTTGCCAACACGTACCCAACAAACATTCGAGCATTATTGAGAATTTCTATGATGTTGAAAATTAAGACTAAAGCAGGTGTAAGTGTCTTTTCTATTAAAGTGCCCCCACTTGTTTCATCAATCATGTTTCTCTCCATAGGAACCAGTCCTTCATAGAAGTATTGAATCAATAATTGCTCATTGATATGATGATTTGAGTAAGTGGCACATAGTTTGTTGAATCTCTCTCATCATATAAAGACTTCTCTTGTGATTGTCAAATACCATTAATTTCTTTCCTGATTGTAGTTGTCCTTGATACTGGGAAGAATTTCTCTAAGAATCTTCTCTTTAAGTCGGCCCAAGTAGTGATTGGAGTCAAGTGAAGGTATAACCAATCCTTTGTTACATTACATGATGAGAAAGGAAAGGCACCCAATTTGGCATAATTTTCTTGCTCCCTAATTCGCTTCATCGTAGAGCATACTACGTGGAACTTCCTTAAATGTTTGTTGGGATCTTCACCTAGTAATCCATGAAATTTTTATAGGAGATGAATCAATCCAAACTTCGTTTCAAATCTCGTAGCTCCTTCCTCTAGCTAAGGAAGTTGGATATAGATCGGCTGAAGAGATATATCTTGTGCAATGACTTCCTTCAAAGTTCTTTCTCGGTTAGCAACTATCTGAGATATTTGTGTAGTAGAAAGGGAACTTTGTATAGAATCCTAAATCAAGTTGGGTTTTGTAATTGCTATTTTGCACCCTTTTTACAATCTTCTTAGACTCCTAAAGTTGTTCTCGATTTCGGGATTGTATAATTGTAGTTCACCCCTCCAAGATCCGGTCATGCACCATCCAACAATGGTAGACTGTGAACAAGTGCACAAGGTAGGTTCCCAAGAAATAGATGTGGGTCATTAATGGATATGCTTAAATACCAAGTCTTTCTTAGCCATAACCATTCTAGACATTGATAATGTACATTTTTACCATTATCCCAACTATCTTTTGTTAACAGAACCAAATCCTCTTGAGATTTTAACCCACTTAATCCTAATCTTTACTTTGCTTTCGTGAATAAATACATTTTTGGTTACATTGATCTAATTATACCAATAATCCCTATTTTTTGGGTCTAATTTAGTGATAGGAAGCTTTTGCCTCAAACCAAAGAAATTGTCCACCAGAGAAGAAAGAAGAAAAACCAAATTTGAAGATCTGAACCTTGCATCCAGCGTTGAGCGCCAAAAAGACAAAGCTCAGCACCATTCAGTTCATAAATCCCAACGTTGAGCGTCAAAGTCACCACTCAACGCCATTCAATTCATATTTCTAGGCACTGACCGCTAGATCCAACACTGAGCGCCATTTGGTTCCCATTTTTGAGCTCTGAGCGCCAATTAGCTAGCGCTGAGCGTTGAGTGGTGCGGGGATAGAGTTGAGTGACAATTGTGTTGATTGGGCAAGTTTAACCTATTTCTTCTAGTTTGCTTTAGTGGAAGGCATATTTGGATGTAGGAGGCACGAGAAAACATTTTTTGTAGAGCTTGGAGTTCTGGCAAGGCTTGTGGCAACAACTCCTTCTTCCTCTCTATATCTTTGTTCTCTTCCATTATTCCATTTGTAAGCTTGTGCTCTTCATGACAATGGAGAGCTAAACCCATTTTTGTTGGGGTTAGATGTAGCCACTAAACTCTTGTGTAATTGCAAATGTTTTGAATATATATATATATGTGTGTCTCTTTCATTAAATGCTAATATTTTTGTTTCTTCACTTAATGCTTGCTTTGATTTGGCCATTCATTGCACGATATTTGGTTCATTGGGTGTGGAAATATCTTTTAAAACCTTGATTTGGAACAAGAAAACTCAATGGAGCTTGTATCTAGGAATGGGGCTTGACCCATTGGTTGTCTTAAACCCTAGTGCATAAAGTGGGTTTGCTTATTAAGAGTTCAAGGGATTGACTCTTAATAAGGAAACTTAAGCTCATTCGACTAAGGAATTAGGGTTTGAGTAGACTTGTGAGTTGACATTAGCATATTGATGTAGAGGATGTAAAATTTTATATCCTAGTAAGCAAAGTAGGTGAATTCTAACCCCGACGTACCAATTCATATCATTTCTAATCTCTTCCATTGTTTGAGCGCCTTTAACTCCCATAGTTCATCTTTAATCGTTTATGCACAAATTTACTTTCTTACATGAAACTCAAAATTATGGATTCATTCTTTAGTTTAAATTAGTTATTAATTGTGCGATTGGCTAGTATTACACGAGTATCTTGGGTAAGGATATTCGGTCTTATCGGTTACTACTTGCTCAACTTGGTACGCTTACTAGAGTCATAACAGACATGCACTATCACACTACCAAACTGGACACAAAAGTTTCTGCAAGAATGATTAGAGGTGAACATGTGTAAGACCCGAGGAATTTAAATGATTAAATAAATAATTATGTAATAAATGCAGGTTTTGTAAGACCCAAAAAAATTAAATAGTTAATTAAATAATTATTTAATAAATGCGGGTAATTGGAGCATTTAAAGCATTTAATGCAGATTGCTATGACTTGGAAAAGTACTAGCTCAAGTGGTTTAGAGTACTTGGTTGTGTGAGAGGACTTGGGTTCGAGTCCTATGTATGCCATTTTATGTTATTTAATTTATGAATTTTTATGCTCTATATTTGGATGTGGGACATGATAACATAACCTTAGAATTAGAGGCTTTATCACGAAACATGATTAGTTGAATTTGTTATGCACTTGCCTTGTGATTTAAGGGTTGTGAGTTTAAACCTTGCTATGGACAAATTCATCCTCTTTTTGCTAATTTCTTTTGGCATGAATGGGGAAAGTGCAAACAGTTCTGAGAGTGAAAGGGGGTGATTCTGGTTTGTGAAAGAGGCTAGGGAGAGAAGAGTTGAAGTGCTTCTTTTTAGCAAAGGGAAGAAGGTGTGCAAAGAGAGTGAGAATCTCAATTTGGAGTGGGAATTTCAGGTAAGAGGAGTTGTTTTTTATGTTTTTAATTCGTGCATAATGTCCTGTAATGATATGAATCGAATCGTATGATTTTCTCTGTTGAATTGTGATGCTTCTACGGAATTCTGGGAATCTGCCCAGAAACCGCCTGGCGTGCATGCATGTGCCGCCAGGCGGCACATCAGTGTTGAACGTGCTGGGTTTTTGAGTTTGAGTTGCTTGGCGGTGGAATGCATTTCGCCAGGCGGTTCTTGATGTTTGTGGTTGTTTGGTGTTATTTTCTTGGATTTTTGCGTGCAGAGTTCCATTGGGATAATTAACCGATTGGGAATATTTAATTATACGTGAATGCTTTGTTGAGGATGATTATAGTTCAGATTGTGATTATAACCCTTAAGATTTTATTTACGTGAGGGTAGGTTTCCAGATTCTTTGCATGTTATGTTGGTGATGAAATCTTTAATCGGTATCATGTTCAGGAGGGGATTAGTACCACAAATTTTGATTTACGTATGTAATATGAATGCCTAAAGGGTTACTGGAATGAAGAGGAGTGGGATTGGAATCGGGGAGTATGCAAAAACAAGTGCAGTGTGGCATGGTTCTGATATGCCGCCTGGCGGCTCCGTGTTGGCCGCCAGGCGATGACGTTTGGCAGTCCCAAATTGGGTGTTGTGCTGTGGGTCACTACGAGAGAGGGAGAGAGAGCCCTGATGAATTGAAAAGTCTGGTGCAGTGGGGCAAGGGAAATTATGAGTAAGTGGTTAGGGAAGAAAGGTAGCTTGAGTGAAAGAAATTTAGAGGGATAGGAAGTGGATTGTGCCATATATAGTGTACCAAATAAGAGAGTGAAATTGAAATTCATGGATGACAATTAAAAAATGAAAACGTTGGTGTGAGAATGAATAATATGATATAAGAATGTGGTGTAGGAAGTGTGGAATTACCTTGAAAGTGAGAGTTATAATTGGATGGGGCTGATGAGTCAAATAATGAGGACAACAGTGTGAAGTGAGGTAGCAAGTTAGTAAGCATGAGAATTGGAGTTGTTTGACATTGAATATTAATAGAGGTAAGCAACTACTCGGTTATGAGCCTTAGATAGTCGAGATTGGTGATTGATTTTCATCTTTGATTGGGGTACGTCAAAGGGGATGAATTGGGTAATTTGATTGAGCTATTATACTTGGATGGAGAGTTTGGGAATTAATTGTTGAGACTACATGAGGTTAAGGTAAAAGTTATGAATAATAGAATTGAATAAGGTATGGCTGGGAAATTTGTGTAAAGTCCTGATAAAGGTGGGAGTGTGAAGCTCTTGGAAGTAATCAAGTTATGAGATAGACCAAAGAGGGTGCCAAAAACCAACAATGCAGGACTTCTGGTGTGGCACCTGGCAGCCTGCTGGTGCTGCCAGGCGATAGGAACAGCAGGGAGGATATCTGCATCGCGTGGCGCCTGGCAGCAAGGGTGTGCACCGCCAAGCAGTGTTTGAAATACAGTGGCGCTGGAAGGGCGCTGGCGCCTGGCGGCGGGCAGGTATCGCCAGGCGGTCTGGGCCTGTGTCGCCTAGCGGTGCTGGGTGTTGCGCCAAGCGATTGCACTACAGGTTATGACTTGTGTGCGTTGCTTTTAATTGACAATGATGCTACACTTGGATTGGGAGATGTTGTGCCATGAGCGGGTAGGTTCATGGATGGTGGTTAACACGTGATGATATGAGCGGGGAGGTTCATATCCAGTTACTCTCACGTGGGGATACGAGCGAGGTAGGTTCGTATGTTTCGTGCTCACGTTTGAGAGATGCCACGTGCGGGGAGGTACGGGGCTGGGGGATCACATGTGTTGGACTACGGGCGGGTAGGTCCGTAGAGCAGGACTACGAGCGAGAAGGTTCGTAGAGGCAGGACCACGAGCGGGCAGGTTCGTGTGAGCATCATATTCCCGAGTCCGAGGCTAACCATTTGTGTGATTGAAGGCTATAAAGCCTTGGGGTTAAGGTCTTGGCCAAGAACTAAATAGATTGAATAAGATGGGTGTATGACTTATCTTGTATGATTTATATATGTGATTTTTATTTTCTCAGCTCACCCTTATTGTTTGTGTATGGCGATGATCGTGTGATTCGTTGCACGGGAGCATATGTTGATGCAGGTGATGCTGAGGACGCTCAGGCGACGGAGTGAGGGCTAGCTTTGGGATTATAGCTAGGAACTTTTCATATGTATTTTATTATGTTTTCTTTTACGAATACGAATTTTGGAACTTATAACACGTTTATTAATTATGTTATAAGTTTTGGCGCGTGTTTTTCATAATTTAATTTTTTTTCCCGTGTTTGGGAGTAATAATAATGCAACTTGTGATATTCTCTATTTTCTTTTATTATTTATTTTAAGTAATACTCCTTAGGGATGTTACAGGTTTGGCAGCCTTTATGGCATTGAATGTTAACTTTCATAGGTGGTTGAGAGTACTTAGTTGTGTCGAAAGGTGTAACATCCCGACTGGATATTACGAATTTAAATATTAAAATAGAGAAATATAATTAAATTGCATTTACTGAAATATCATTTCTCCAAAACCCAAGAAATTTTATTACTTTTATTACCTCAATAATAATCCAAAAATCCATGATAATAAATATTATTATAATTGTCCAAAAGTCTAGTAATATTCGTGTTTACAATTTATTTGGAATCATAAAAACAATATAAAACTTTGAGAAAATCCTTCTCCGAAATCTAGCCCCGCTCCGGCTTTACGCTCCACCAGAACCACCTGCAACGTCATCTGCTCGCGTGTACCGCGTACACAATCATCGCCAAACACAAGCAGATAGGGTGAGCTAAAGGAATATAAACATGTGCAACAATTTATATAACAAAACACACACATTAAAGGAACTCCATCCTTTGGTCTCATCACACATAGCCACCACCATGTAATCCAACCTACAACCCACAACTTGTAGAACACATGCAGGAACACTCGCTATTCCGAGCCACAACTCAAAGAATACTCGTATTACCCTCCATCCTGAGCCACAACTCCAGGAATACTTCAGCATCTGACCCTTGAGATATCGCCAAAACCTCGTAGACCACGCACCTCCAAAGCAAGCAAAACACAATGTCTGCTTCCTTAAAAAAAATTGCTTCGTGCTCCACACGAGTCGCCAGGCGCAAAAGGCTTCCAGACCGCTTGGGGGGGGACACGCTGATGAAGGATTATCTTGTTTTCTTTTAAGATTATTGAATATGGTGTGAGTTGATTAAGAAAGCTAAGTGAAATCCCCATTGGACATTAAGATAGCAAGCTATCTAGATGTGAAGGTTCCTTTCACAAAGCTCAAGAGAAGAAGATGATGGATTGATTCAAAATGAAAAGGAAATGGAAAGCACATAAATCATAGAAAACCAAG
>Ga0214542_1005528_pt1 | contig 23949 bp, 8 predicted proteins | sample CNSS1metaG_FD_160096 | JGI IMG/M metagenome (GOLD analysis project Ga0214542, IMG submission 160096) | Root nodule microbial communities from cowpea collected in UCLA plant growth center, Los Angeles, California, USA - CNSS1 | ecosystem: Host-associated > Plants > Roots > Nodule | place: USA...
ATATATATATATATATATATATATATATATATATATATATAGATATATATATATATATATATATATATAATTTAATATATAATAACTAAATGTGTTAGGGTGATTATTTTATTAATCAAAGTATTAGAATGATTTAATTAATTAAATCTATGACTAAGAGCATGTATGTCTTTAATGTATAGATATCATAAGCAATGTTTTAATTTGATGAAGGGGCTAAAGAAATTAAGGAAGTAAGGGAGAAAAGTTACATAAAATATTATGGTGCTTATCTTAAAGCATATATTATTATTTTCTGTTCCGTTCCTTTCTCTTTCTCTCCTTCATAAGAGATAATTAAGAGGGAACCTTCAAGTACTTTACAGTTGGAGGATTAGAGACAAAATTTAATCTACTATTAAGTTTTACATTATGCTCTATAGGGTTTTGGGGAATGCTATTAAGGGTTTTAATTGCTTATTTATGATTGGTATGTTTGAGTGTATAATCTAACAATCACATGGATTAATTTTGAGAATATTATAATATGATACGTTATATATACATATTGAAGAGTGTATGATAATTCTTAAAAACATAGTAAATATGCGATTATTATTGTAATAATTCAAATTAAAATCATGTATATTAAATGTCATCAGCATAAACAATTATAAATTATTGTCATCACAAAAAAAGTATTGGTAAATTATCCTAAAGTATTCGACACAAATACATGTCACACATATATACATAATCCAAACTGAAGTATTGATGCATCATAAATCATAACACATTAGAAAATTAAGAAAAAAAATATTATAAAAGAATTTAGAAATATTCTACATTAATTATTTTTAAAATTTTATTATATAATTTACAAAATTATTATATTTTTTATTTGTTATTTTAAAACTTAAAATTAATATCTTTAATTCTTATTAATCATGTACTTGTTTTTCTCGTTAAAGAAATGACAAACGGGCAGGAAAAAAATGAATAAAATAAGCAAAAATTGCTTATATTTTGTTAATATTGTGTCACTTATAGAAACCCTCTAAAATATTATGCATAGTACATTTCTTGATTTTAGTGTATGCATGTTGTTCTTTAACTATGTTCAAATTCATATACGTTTCGCCGATAAAAATAAAATTCATACGTTTCATCTTACACACTATATTTATTTATCACGTTATTTCTCTTACACTTACATTGGATTTACAAGTTTTGTTACAGTAAGCATACCAGAATGTCCAAGATTCTTAATGTTGAACTCTTTTTAGAATCCTGTGAATCAATGAAACCTTTAATCTGTGTTTGAATCTATATATTTATTATTAAAGTGGTATGGTAACAATGGATTTGCAAGTTACATCCGCTTTTGTTTTTTAAGATTTGCATAGATTTGAAAGAGTTGATTTGCATATAAAAGAAGATTAATTTATGGCAACTTAAATGAAGTGGAAACCATTACTTGTATTAATTATATTTATTGAATGTGAGTATCTTGAACATATAATTGATGTTGGCATTAGCATGCAAGTGTGGTAAAGCATATGTGTTTTTGTGTCCAAACGGTCATTTGGAGTGGTGTATGTGTGCATGACACATGCATGATGGTCCCAGCATGATGAATAGTATTTTGTATCACACCATAAAACCTAAACCACTGATGAACTGTACCAAACAGACACACACGTTGGCCCCCACCCAACATGTTTTTTTTCGAACGTTATTGCAAGTTGGAAAATGAACACTGTCTAACATCCTCGGTTTGAGGCAATTCAGATTAAAATTTACGCCACTATACTTCGTAGTGATATACCAATATTTTAAATGATTAAATTAAAACCCAAATGGGTATCAGAAGTCAATGACATTCGGCTATGATCGTGGAAATAGAGGCACAAAAGAAATCATTGCAGTTTCATCTTTTTCCAAAAATACTACTAGTGCCTTTTCGCTGTTAACAACATGCACTGTTCTTAAACAAACTCTAATTAACATTTTAGTCACATTCTAAAACAAACTCATGAAGTCATCCGCACTGCAATCTTCATAATTAATTTTTCAAAATACGAACGATATATCTCTTCATAATTAATTTTTTAATTTTATAGGATAATTGAGATGGTGCCATTTTTTGGGATGAAAATCATTTCGATCCATGATTAAGACCTACGTTATGAGAAGATTAATATCAAATATTAGTACACTCTAAATATTCCTAAATTATGTTTAGCCTGTATAATTTAGGTCTTCACGAAAATATGTAAAAAAGACACCTTTTATAAGGGATTGTTTATTTATTTTTTAATTTATTTACTGTATATGATTAATGTATCGGTTACTTAAGCGTCAGAGTCTATAAAAGACACAACATCTCAATTGAAGAGAAATAATTAACTCATATAAGAAACAAACATAAAAAACAAATCTTGGTAAAAACATCTTGAATATAGCAAGCTTATGGTTTGTGATCAGGGATGTCAAAAAAATTTGTATTGGCGGGTATTCGCGGATAAAACTCGCAACAGATAGAAAACGGATATTAAAAATGGATACCCGCTACCCGCGGGTACGGGTATTTTTGATACCTGCATGTTAATGGGGTGGGTACGGATATCATAATATTCGTAGCTGTGGATACCCGTACCTGCTAAACTTACACTTGACATTCTTCTCTACCCTTTCTTTGAAATTGGGCATATACATCAAACTTTATATAAACAATGACGTTTATGGTATGCTTGTTGTCAAATGATGGAATCAAAATAAGAATACTTGGCATGTGGCAATTGGGATTTATTATTTGCTTATTTTGTTTATTTTTCAGGAACCAATCAGAGAAAGAGTTTTTTTTTTTATCAAAACACTAATTAAAGAATTTCTATTTGGTTGAACGTCATTTTATAATTACTTCAACAATTATTTGGACTTGTATAAACTTTAGTTTATTCTAACTTCATTTAAAATTTATGACTCAGTGATATATTTTATTTTATTTTATTTGAATTTATGATTAAATATTTGTTTATTAAATAATTTTGCAAACATCTGCGGATACTCGTGGATACCCGTGGATATGAAAAAAATAGACAGATACCTGCATAATAGATACCTGACAAATATAGGTACGAGTACGGAGCAGATATTTATCCAGTGGATAGGGTACGGGGGAGCTGCTACCCGTACCCTACCCGTCCTGTTGACATTCCTATATGTGATCTAATATGTAAGTATGTATCAAGTATATATATATATACACGTCTTTCTTTTTATGTGTTCTATTTTTTTTCTATTTAAGTGATAGAAACAGACTCACTTGTTTTAAAATGTCTTTTTCTTCTAAAATATTCAAGTTTCTTTGTTTAAATATACACAAAATTTGTATTCCTGTTTATTCTATATTAAACAAAATTGATATGAATTTAGTACGCGAAAGTATGCACAATTTTACATTTTCAGTGATTGAAAATATTATTTTATAAAAAGAAATATAAAAATGTCATATTTTTTAGAAATTGAAAACATATCTAGGGTTCTGAAGTCAAATTCGACCCAAATGCCAAACTGTAATATTAAAGTTTAGGCCCATTTATTTCTTTATGCTATTCCTAACTGGACCCATCTTTGGGCTCCCTCGGCCTGTATAACTTTTTTTTCCATTTCAGTTATGCGCTAGCATACAATAATAGATACAATTAACCAGCTTTTTTTTAGGGTCAGTATATATATATATATATATATATATATATATATATATATATTTTCAAATATTAATAAATCAGAAATTTTTGATACATTAAAAAAATATTTTTAAAAAATAAATAAACAATACTTTTTTAAAGGCTTAATATGACAATGGTGCTCATCAATTTCACATGCTATAAAACATCTATCTTGATTATAATATACACGGTATGGATATTATTACCTGTAAATTAAAAAAAGAGAGGTAATTTTCAATTAAGTTGTATAAATAATTAATTTTATCATTCATTAAATAGTGTATTTTCAAATCGTGTCATACCAATACTCAAATACTGTAAACAAGTTGTAATATAAGTTTGTAATGTAGTTTGGTATTCAATGTACTTCCTTAATATTTATTAGTTTGGTAAGATTTAGCGACATAAGGTCAAAAGCAGGCTACAGCATTGCGAACAATATGCCTACGAAGCAAAGGCTAAGAAAATAAATAAGAAAGTAAGAACGAGAAATTATTAGTATATCTCAAACAAAACGTTAATATTATGTATTGCTCATAATTTGGTATACATTCATAAAGATTAATAAATATTTTAAATTGTCAAATAATATATAATTATTACACTAGTATAAAATACAGGTAATAAAACTTTATAAAACAAATTTTAAAATATAAATAATAGTTGATAAAATAAAAATACTAAGAAGTGTAAATATGTTTTGTCCAAAATATAATTATTTTATAATAAAAAAATATAACACAGAAATAAAATATTAATTTAAAATTGTTATTATCCATCTCCTAAGTTACTTCTCTAACCAACATGAGGAGAACTTGTGACATGAGCTGTCTGTGCACATGAAATTAGAATTCTGATTGAAATACACTAAAATAACTCCTAAGATGTATATTCTCTCCCACTATATACTTCTTATGTTCCTCTTCAAGTGTGACATGAGCTGTCTGTGCACATGAAATTAGAATTCTGATTGAAATACACTAAAATAACTCCTAAGATGTATATTCTCTCCCACTATATACTTCTTATGTTCCTCTTCAAGTGTATGTGTAATATGAACAAGAGATTCAGTGGTGTGACTAAATGTTAAAAATTTGATTACAAGAACCAATAGTGCAATTGTTACAGATATATGAGAAAAACAGCAAAACAATCTTTATATACACACACTAGCTGCCGCTGGTAGTAAGTGCAACACGACCTTCTGCCTCCAAAAGAATGTATATAACCATAACAAACATCTTGATGGAGCTGAATCCATGGCACTTTCTCCCCTTTAATTTTTCAATGAACCTGTCATCAATGTCCCAAGCATTGTATGATGCCCAATTTGACAGTTCAATATAACTTGTTAAACCAAGAAGGGGGCGAAGATTCTCCTATTCTTGGCATAAAAGCTTCCCTTTCTAGAGACTGGTGAAGCCCTGTCATTATCCTAGTCATGGATGCCCACACAAATGGTGCAGCACAGAATGCATAACCAAAAACGCACAATGCTCTCACTACACCATCTGAATACCAAGGAAAAGCCATCACCATCAAGACACCAACAATCCCAAGCCAAGGCATCAAAACTGGCAACATTGGAAGCAGAAAGGCATTGATTGCAACTGAGCACAATGCAAAGACACCGAGCAAGTAGAGTGGCCATCCTAACAAAGGATGAACTGTGTGAGGAATAATGAAGAAGGGTGTTGTGTAAGCAGCAAGGATGCTCCACAATGCCACCAATTTCAGAGTGTTCTGCACCAAGCTGATGCTCTTGTCAGAGCGCCTATAGCACAGCTTTGAGAGACTTGGCCTTGCAAAACGTGTCATTGCTATTACGCCCAAATATATTGCTGATTGAATAAGTATCACCGCCATCTCAGCACCGTAACTGCACTAAATAATACGCTAATTGTTACAATGGTTCACATTAAAGTATGAAAATTTGAAATGAAATCCAATCTTACCCCAAAGTTTGACGACGTTTATCATGCCACTGGATGCCTAATGGGAGGACAGGCCAGGACCACCAATACCATGGCTTCAACCATGGTGCCCCTGGGAATGTGATCACACTGTTTGGTCCACAGGGTATGCTCCAGCGAAGTTTAAGATCTGAAGAAGTAAGAAATGGTATTAGCATGCATCAAGTTTTCAGCAGTGAAGTTTCAAAAACTAAAAGATAAACGTTCCTTTTTGTTTACATACTTACAATAATAAGAAGCATCCATCTGATAACCTAAAGGAAGCCTATATGTTCCATCAAGCCTGGTGCCATTTGATGGTGGATAAAACATTGGCTTATCAAGCAACTCTGGGAAATAGCTTGCTATGAAGCCCTGGTCTGCACCATCAGGATTTTCTCTCCCATTTTGTAATTCATCAACCATATCCTTGAACACGGCCATTGATGGCTGCAAATATCAAGCAGTACAACACAGATAATCTTAGATGATAACTTTTTTCACATAAAAAACGTTTTGAATAAGAGTACCATACAATACACTCAACCTACAAAGGTGAATTTTTTATTGCATTAACACAATATCATACACATTAGTATTAATGTAAAAAATCCTTATGGCATCTTTATACAGTTAAAAAAATGATTTAAATGTGGGAATAATTATGAAAAGTTTGGAGTTATATTGCAGTTTCGTAGATGGTGAAATTGTAAGGGTGTTGGAGGAATGTACCTGCAAGACGAAAAGGCCCGTGTGGAACACACAAGGATTGATAAAGACCGCACAGAACTGTCCACATTGAAACAACTCGTCTGTGTTGTGAAGGAAGAGGTTGTCTGCGTCCAACATCACAACCCTGTCATACTCCACTAAGCTCCACGCGTACAGTTTGTTCAACGATAACTTGAATCTCTTGTCAAAATTGTCTTGATGCTTGTATGGGTTCTCCAGATTTTCCACTCTCACTACTTTCGCACCATCTTCCTTTTCACTGGACAACACACAAATAACAAACAACCCTCAGTTACCAGTTAAACTGAATGATAAGTGCAGGCTCAAATTGTTAGTTCATAAAAGAAGGGGCCATCTCGTACTCCAAATTAACATTAATCTCTCCTTCGAGTGTGCTGACATGTTCTCACGAAATTGTTTTCTAACTAGTCTAGTCAACTATGGCATGATCGTAGGGACCACTACACACCACCGTCTAAAACCCTAGCCATCAGTTTCATGTAGCACAACTCTAATTTTTAATGCGAGTTATCTTCTAGCAACTGTACTCATCAATTATGGAATATAATAAGAATATGTATATTGTATATGTTATAATCTTAAAATTATGGGTGCTTGTAACTTAGATAAAAAAGAAAAATTATACTATGACTCTCATTTTTTGATCTCATTTTTACTTTCTAACGTGACTTAGTGTGGATTATTAATTCTTTCAACTGTCCTGTGACAGAGACCAAGTAGATCGGATCACAATCGAATCGTGACGTTGAGATTGTTATATTCTTAAGTAAAATAAGTTGTGCCACTATAACTTTTGGCTCAGTGGTAAACTCTCGATACTAACACTATTAAGATTATTAAGATTACTAGATGAGTTTTTAACTGAGCTGCACTAAATTTTGTGATAAATAAATAGTATTTTATGTTGCTGTGAATCAATTAAGAAATATTAAGCAAACCACTAATAGGTTTTGTGCTCTAATATAAAAACTGTTAAGCAACATTATATAATTTTAAACAACTCACATAAACAGGCGAAAACTACTTATAGTCTATAAGTAGTATATCAAGCTTAATGTTTTATTCGTTCAAGGCTTACCAATTAATATTTTTTTTTTCATTATGGCATAGTTATCTGTTTCCTGGGAACCTATGAGTGAGCCACTGGGTAATTGACCCAACCAATGAGATAATTCAGTTTTAGAATTGAAACTAATTTTTCACTAAAAAACACTATAGAGAAGATATTGGTGTCAACGACAATACCATAATGCATGATTACATTAGTGATAATGTTAAGATATGGCCAAATTTTCTGCAATGAATACCACTACAAACGACGTGCACGACCACGACATAATTAGAGAAAAAAAAAAAATACTATGACAAGGAGGGTGCTTTTGTTTTAACCATTGAAATGAACGATAAGTGATTCCTGCACCTATTTCTTTTAAAAACAAATGTCCTAAATGCTTTCCTCTTAATTGTGCAAGACTAAAATGACACATCGAACTTAAAATCTCATGATAAAATCAACTTAAACAAGATATAAATGATTTTTTTTAAGGATAATTAAATTATTTCAAGCACATTGAAATGCAATATAACTGTAAGTGCATATTTAATTGGACATTTCAAAACACCCAAATTATGGATTGTAAAAACCAAATATATTTAATATGTAAAAAATTGAAAGAAAAAAAACTTAAAATAATTCTCTTAGAAAAAAGAGCTTGTTACAATCAACATAATAAACAGTACTGCTTTTACTATTAGTTTTGGTGCGTTAATTTAAAAAATAAATAAATAAATTTACGTAATTTAAAATAAATATTTTTTTTGATAAAGTAAGTGTTTATTATATGTTTAATCAAAATAAGTTTTAATCGTTTTTAAATATTTGTATTTACTTCGAATTAACTTCAACAAACTAATGTTAACAAAGATCAATAACTATTTTCCATTGCATCATCTAACAAAAACTGTTTCTTAATTTGTTTCCATCCCTAATATGGAAGAATATTAAAAGGTTTTCGCCAATAGATATCAAAAGCATGTTGACCATGAGCTATTTAACATATTTATTATTTTTATCATAATAAAATATTAAATCGTAAATATTGAATTCTTTAACTTCAAATACACAATAAATATTTTATATTTTATTAATTACTATCATTTGAGTACTCATATTCGTCTACATATATGCAACAGAACATCACTTTTTAAAATTTTAAATTTTAACTTTACTAAAACAAAGTTGAACTTTGTAGATCAAAGATTATAAAAACCATAAGTTGGAAAGCAATTATTTATTATATTAAATAGTAAATAATTTATTGAAAAAAAAAACCCACGTTCTCCATTAGGTTCAAACGATACTTATAAATATGCCTATTTTAAATAGATCAAATTAAGTTAAACTTGAAATATTCATTATAGCATTAGATATTAAAGTTTTTAATTATAAAAAAACTTGAATTAGGCGCACATCTAATTATTAAGAAAATAAAAATTAGTAAAACTGATACAATTTTGTCACAGTATTATAATTTATCAATAGTCATTTTACATAATACTGACAGAAAAAAAAAGGTAGTTTGATTAAAATTTTTAAAAATATACTTGTCTTGGTAAATAATGTAAAAGACAATATGGCAATTGGATTTGACTTATAATACCACAAAACATGCTTCCTAAAATAAGGAAAAAATGAAAAACATATTTTTTGCATTAATTTTTTTTTTGTATTTCTTTAAATAGATAAGTATATTGCAGTAAAATACAAAAATGTGTCCCCTCTTTTACACAATGCAATTTAAATTCCCTTGCAGTTTTTCGTACTAAAAAGGCCCTTTTAAAAATAAGTTAACCAGAAAAACTTACTTTTTTTTTTAACAAATATGCTACCTCAGAGTAATTTAAACACAAATTTTTAAAATAATACTCCAAAAAAACGTATTTTGTAAGACTAAAACTGCACGCTGTGATAGAAGGAGGAAGTTTTTCTTTTTTTTTCAGAGAATTAATATTTTCAAATAGAACATAAAAACATTAATTGTCGCTCTATAATTACTGTACTGTAAAGTATTTATATTTTTCAGCAAAACAAATGCGAACTATAACTCGTAAAAAGAAAAGTCCGAAAATATTAATTACAAAAATTATGTTTGACACTTTAATAATGTACATACGTTGTTAAGCAAAATAATATATATATATATATATATATATATATATATATATATATATATATATATTCACACGTTTACTCTTACATAGTTTTCTATTTCATATTTTTAATTTTTTTATTAAATTTCTTTTATTTCTCGATAACCGCTAATTCTTTTAATAAAATCAAATTCTTTACAAAACATTGTAAAGTAAACATCACAAAAGACTATGTTTAATTATAGTTTTTTAAATATGTTTACATTATCTTTCATTTGCTTTAAAAAGTTACAGTAATTTGTAACTGAAAGACAATGTTTAAATATAGTTTTTTAAACACGTTCACATTATTTTTTATTTGCTTTAAAAAGTTGCAGTAATTTATAACTGAAATTTGATTCTAATTAGAGATGACTAGCTGTGTTAGCGTCATGATCATGAATGTGTATTCGTATTTTCTTAATTTTTATAAAAAAATGATTTAAAACAAATAAAAAATATATAATTAATTATTAAAATAGTTTTTAAATGTAAATTTTGAAAAATAAAATATATATATAAAAATAATTTTAAACAGAATGGTTAAAGATAAAAAGAAATTTTAAAATAAACGAAAATATTTTAGATAGAAAAGGATGTATCTATATATATTGTTATAAATACCAAAAGATGGGAGGCACATAGCTTTTATCCTATTGAAGCGGAGAATGTAAAGACAGAAAACTTGTTAAATAGAGAAGCATTTTGCCGACCGCAAGAAACAATGACCAAATAGGAACAAGACGCGAAAGAACCATCCCATTTCTCAAGGACGTTGATACCATCGTCAAACGCCCTTGAACTTCACGCGCAATCCCAAACACATAACACAACAAATCACGTGTCATGGGACAACTTACAACTCCATACTTAACAAAACAAGGAAAAGAAAAAAAATACCCTTATCTTGTTATTCCATTAAAAAAATGTCAGATATAATGAAATTGCTGATAGCTACTTTTTTTTTTTTTCATGAACGTTTAAAAATATACTTAATTCAGTAAAATAAAAAAATACTACGTTATTATATACACCAGGTGAAAACTGAAAACACTCCTTACAAAAGACTGAAACGACTAATACCAAAAAAGCACGGTTAGAAATAAAAATCTGATGAACTTTACTTTCAACAAATACTTAAAGGACATGGATTAAAAATATTAATATTATGTTGAATAAAAAGGTTTATAAGATTTTAATGAAATCTTAAATTTAGGAATTTGTATTATGTTGAATAAAAAGGTTTTGGATTTTGAAGGGGTTTTGGACGTGGACATTCGGACCCAAAAAGCCATTAACATTGTGCGCTGCACTGTACTAGACTACACTGCAAAGCAAACCCAATTAGCGCTCCCAATTTTTCTGAAACCTATCAAACCCCTTTTCATTTTCCACAAACCTATTTCTCGAATCGCAGCAGAAGAAGACGCTGATAATAAAGTAAAACCAAAACTAAATAAATAAATATTATTATTGAGAGGGACTTACAGAGCACGAATCCAGCGAGGAGGGACATCGAGAGAAGCAATGACAACGCGATCGGCTTGAGCGTCGAGCGTAGCCAGCGATTTCAGGAGTACGCGTATAGCTACGTAGAATTCGTAGTCCCTGGGCGTACCTACGTACATCATGGTGGCGTACGCGTTCCTTCTGCTTTTCTCTGTCTCTTTCTCTTTCTCTCTCTCACAGGACACACACCACAATCCCGATAACAACACCGCCATCACCACCACCAATCTCATCAAACCTCCGTTATTCGAACAACGGTGCTTCTTTCCCCACGCCATCGCCAAATTAGGTAAACAAGTAAATTAAGTGTGAATTGAAGGTGGTGGTGTGTGTTTGTGTAAGAACTGAAAAAGCTGTGTTGTAGTGGACCTCTTTGAACGTGTTGAAAAGTGATATGGCTGAATAGTCTTGGTCAGTTTTGGGTGGAAAACGAGGGAAAGAAGCTCTGTGTGTGTAGAGAGAAAGAAGGAGGAAGCAGCTTTTGAGTGGTACCTCTCACACACTCCTATCACACAAACCAAACCGATCCTTTCTCTCTCCCTCATATATAATTATTAACTCCTAATGTCTTTATTAATATTTTAATGTCACTAAATATCTGTACTGTTTTTAATTATATAAATTCTTATTCTCAATAAGTTTTCTTTTTTTTTTATCATAATAATATGTTTAACTATTGTGATTGTGGAATTTTAGTCTTCCATATTTTGATCATACCAATAATCTCTTTAAATATTGTAATATATAGCAGCACCATTTTTCAACTTCTAATTTGAATCTCTAAGTATTACTTTAAAAACTTCGATGACACGATTCACGTTTTTAAAAAGTGAAGATTAAAATTACATAATTATAATACCAGAGGACAACAATTATTAGTTGGTCTTTTTAATGTTTAATTTAAAAAATATATAAATATTTTTTATTTATTTGCATTTAATGTTATGACATATTTATTAAACTCAAGCAATATATCAAATGAACAAAGAAAAATATTAGAAGTCATAAAGGAAATAATTAATACTAATTCCTTAAATGTGTAGTTTTGCCTATGCACATGCATTCATTAATTAATATTAATTAAATACTAAATACGACACCAAGACTGACCGGTGATTTGAATTCTAAGAACACGTTACATATTCTAGTTTTGAAAAAAAAAATAGCTTTAATTTTCTTAGAACTATATTATTTTATAAACATAAAAATTTATAACCACTAATCTACAATAATTATTTTAAAATTTATATTTAAGACTATTTGTAGTTACTTTGAAATAGTGTAAAAGAAATCTACGTAAAAAAAAAACATTAAACAATTTACATTATCATCATTTGTTTCATAATGATATTTATTTTATTTTAAATATGATCGTAAAGCATGACAGTTTCTTAGAAACGTTCCACAGAAACATATTACTTAAATTGTTTAATATCATTATTTCGAAATGTTTGGCTGTCAAAACGTTTTAGTTGTGAGTGGGGTTAATTCAACCATCTTTTGCTCGCATTCATTTCTGACTAAAAAATATATATACTTATCTTTTAGATTAAAAAATAAACACACTAAATTAACCGACCAGTTCTTAAAAAAATAACCTGGCAGTATGAGGTGTAAGTAGCAAAAAATAAATAGTATCTATGCAAAATTAAAAATATCTTAATCTTACTATATTTGTTAAGTAAATAAATTTTATAGTTTTTATTTAAAAAATCTCAAAATATTTGAAGTCCGTACAGCTGTGCCAAGTCAATCAACTCACCAAGTGGCCTCCGGAAATTAATTCCCCGTTTGGTCGGTCGGTCCGGCCGAACATTCAAGAAACAAATTCAACTTAACTTTCACAATTCCCAATCATTAATATTAATAATAACATATTAAAATTAATACAGGTGATTTTTAATTAAAAAAATAAAATATTTAATATACATTTGAGTACATAGGAACATTTTGTAACATGTTAATAATTGGTGTGCAAACTACACGTATAACAAAAAAGAAATATTTGTACGGTTAATATTTTGGTATTGGTAAGGAAGTGACAAATTGATATTTGACATTTTTTGGTAAAGTTCCAAATTACAGCTTCGCATTTGGATTTAGGAACTTTCGCCCAAAACCCAATTTTGTTTCATGCCAGAAGCTAACAACAGCACACTGAATGTTTGCCATTTTTATGAATTATTAATTCTCATAATACCTTGATTTTGTAATACGTTGGTTTATGTTGCATAAGATTTATATTGATTAATTTAAAATGTGTTACTTGCATCACCCATTGTTTTCATTCACTTGCATTATAAAATTGCAATAATAAAACAAAGACTTCTTCCCACTCTTGTTTTCATAACTAGGTGTATCTCATTTCTAAATGAGTACACAAGGTAACACCCTCATGGGATAGGACCAGAACTAGAAGAGTACGAACTATACGATCATTCAAGAGGATATTTGACCTCAGATAATTAATAATTAATGGTTTCTTTAAGAAGAAGATAACATAAAAAATCAAATTACTTTTAGAGTCAACTTAGATGAATCGATAAAAGAAATCACTTTAAAATTATTTTTGTGATGGTGAGTCGGTTGTAAGATAATCGAAGAAATAAGAAATAATAATTTTTAATATTTTTTATATTGATTTTTCTTTTATTTATTGTTAGAAGTTTTATATCGATTAAGATATCAGTGAGAGTAAATTTCATTTTACAAGTCAGTATTATAAGATTGAGTTATTATTTGAACTATGAGTCAAAGTTGATCGTAATGAAAGTTAAGTTTATTATTCCACCTGCTATCCAATCACCACTCATTAATGTCTAGTCTCACACCGCTTGAGATGTATATACTTCAGCTTAAGAGCAGTATTGAAAGTTTTAAATCAACTAAAAATAAGATAAATTCACAATATATAAATAAATACAGATCTAATCTTAGAAGTCAATTTTGTGATGTTAAATTAGACTTAAAAGTTTAATTCTTAATATTTTCTGTTATTTTGTATATATAAATATTAATTATAAGTAATTTTAAGAATAATTGTTATAAACATAATAATTATAAAAATAATATAATTTTAGAGTTGAATTAATGTCCCTAAATGTATAAAGTTACGTTTTACTGATGAAGGAGAAAATACTCATTTATAAACTACAAATCTCACATGAGTGGACAACAATCTATACATACAGGGATGACGCCATGTCAAAGTTTTGGGTCAATTTAAAAGATTATTATTATTATTTTTAATGATTCAAGATTACAGATACCAAACATAATTATATATGTGAATGAAAAATTTGGGTTAAGTATAATTTTAGTCCTTGAAACTTCAATCTATTTTAGTCCTTAAATTTTAAAAATGAATGAATATAGTCTTTTAATTTAATTATGTTAACTTTTTTTTTGTGGTGTCGAACGCATTTCTCAGTAGATATTGAACCAGGAATATGTCAAACAGTAACTTCAATACTAAACGCTAGACATGTAAAAAAAAAAAAAAAACTTAACATAATTGGGTTAAAAGGACTATATTTATTTATTTTTTAAGTTTAGGAATCAGAATGTATCAAAGTTTCAAACAGAAACAAATTTCAATTTTAGATCAAAACATACTTAACCCAAAAAACATACTTAACCCAAAAAACTTCTTAAATCTTTAATAAAGTAGTATGTATGGTATTTAAATTACTTATCAAAATATCTTTTACAAAAGTTATAATAAATTATTGAAAAAGAAATTGGGTCTTGATATTGATAATTAAAAAAATTTATTATTATATAAAATATTTTAACCATACATTTTAGAAAATATAACCTAATATTTAGTTTATATTTTCAAAATTTAAAATATGGTTGAACTTGTATGCTTAAGATTTAAATACGATTAGGGAATATTCATTTTAGAAATTTATTGAATAACCATTATGAATTTATTTGCAATTATTTACAAAATAGAATTATTTATATTAAAGAAAAAACAACATATGCTAAAAGCACTACTATAAAGAACATTCTGCAGAATATTATTTTCGTGTTGGAAACGGAGTCTCAAAATTTCACATCATTTTGAAAAAAAATTCAAATTATTGTTTATTAAACCGAAGAAAGGCACCTAATATTAAAGTATGGCAAATAAACCGTTATATTATATATAAGTGGTAGTATGTAGGGCAAATCAGGGGTTTGTTGCACTTAAAACAAATTTAATAACGAAGTTTCTTTTATGAATTAAATAATAACAGGATAAAGATAATTAATTTTTTAAATAAAAATAAAATTTATTGAAAAAAGTTGTTACTTTTTAATTATAATTTTTAATAATAACAAAAATTATCAGTTACTCATAATAATTTAAATTTAAATTTATTTTTAAATATATTTTTATAATTAATTTAATAGATATATATTAGTATTAATTTTTTTTTATAACTTTTCTAGGCTTAGAACAAAAATTTGTAGTTAAACCTTAAGTCAGATATGATATTATAATATTATTTTAATTTATTTTAATTTCAACAGAAAATTTTTATATTAATTAGATATGGATTTGAGTATAGATGATATTTGATTTTTTAAATTAAGTATCAGGAGAGAACGAACAATTGTATGTCTAACTTGTTCCTGTTATAGTCTCGTATTTATATTTGTTTTAATTATGTTTAATTTATTAATTATTATGAAAAAATGTATATTAACTTATTTTAGTCCTTAATTTTGTTATGATTTTATATATATATGATATTTGAGAAAAAAATTATATTCTTTTAATATTCGATAATATTATTTTGATTACGATTTTTACTTTTTTTTTTTGTAAAATTTTTATTTAATTAATATTTAGAATAGTAAATAAGTGGGAAGATATCAAAGTTTATAAAAAGTTATTTGAAAAAGTTAAACAAAAAAAGTATGCTTAGATGAATATACAAGTTCACTTTTCTCTAATAAAGATAATAAAGATAGAAGTGAGAAAAAAATATATAGTTATATAAAGATCTGAATGGACTTTTAATTTATGAATAGAGTTAAATTCACATTTACACGTTTCGTTCATATATATCTCTTAGGCTTTGTTCACTTCCTAAGATGGATTTGAGGGAGAGAGATATGATGGGTTTGAGTAAATTTGAAAGTGAATGATATGTTTTTTTAAGGGATTTAGAGGTGATTATGAATGAATTTAGTAGTAAAATTTGTGAGAGTTAGTGAGATTTGATTGATATGATAGATTAAAAAAAAATATTTTAATACATTTAAAAGAGAGTTTACCATTTTGCCCTTATGTAATAAGTAGTATAAATTTGTATTTGTATGAGTTTAATCAATTTTTAAAAAATTACTTATCAAAGGTAACCAAGAGAAGCATGAGAATAGGAATGTACCTGGCATAGTATGCAGCTATGGCAGCCAAATAAATAGAGTGAATCCATCTAGGAGAAGTATTGTGAAACGCAACATTCCATAACTACACATGCTTAACCATGAATTTATATTGTCCCTCCATGTCATTCAACGACCACCCAGTGTATTCCTTCCAAACATTCTTAACAAAAATATGAAAATTTAAAAGTTTATTTAAACCACCAACGAAACATAAATGAAACAAAAACTTGTTGCCACGAATCCATTCCAAAGCTTGGGGATCCAATATGCAACTTTTGGGATTGATTTCAAGGTTCAATGGATCGTTCCAAGCATGCATGACAAACCTTGGATCGATTTCAAGCCACCAAGATCGATCTGTTGCGCACGTGAATAATAAAATGTGATAAGGGTAAATGGGTCATTTGATAAAACTCTCCTTCAAATCTGATCTTCATATGCAGGATGAAAAAAATTCTCATATCCTTCAAATCAATGGTAAACCTCACTTGCATATCATGGAAAACGAACAAGCTTTATCCCTCCTAATCCAATTGCACATTTACACGATAACAATAAATACTCTAAAATGAACATGGCCTTAGTGTTGAGTGTTGAGGGGTCAATATGATATGACAAATTATTTTTTTCGGTCTCTATCTAAACAAGTAAAAGAAAAGCAAGAAGTTAGTAATTTCCTATCTATACGTTTAATAAAAGGTAAACCAAAATATGTGATTCGATTTGCTACATACTGGTACCCTTGTAAAATAATTTTGAGAGGCACTATCTAGTAGTTAGAAAAACATTAACGAATTGTTCCTATTGAGTAATTACAATGGTCATTGTTTCGGGTATAGGGCCCAAGCACCTATTTTTAACACTCAAATTACTCTTAAGTTCTTATATTTGATGTTCTCCTCTGCTAGCCGTTTAGTTCTTTCTTCCGTTGGATTTCTTTGTTGTTTCCCGCTCGGTTGGTCGGACGATTAGGGTACCTGTCTAAAAGGCTCTAATGTTTAAGTTAGTTCAAGTTTGATCGGGATATAGCAATAAATGTTGTAATAAATGCGAGTAAAAAGTTCTCACCAACTTACCTTGGGCTCTTATTTATAATTTTTGGCATGGGTCTGTGATTAGGGTTTTCTTAATCATGACTCAATTGCTTTTTAAACTTGATTACTGACGTGTATTACTTTAATTCTCTTTTAACTTACTGATCCAGTTTTGGTGCGCCCGATCGGAGGGTTGTGTGTCCTGGCGGATATCTTCATGAATGAGGATGTCTGCATAAAGGTGGAGACAAAGTTCAATTGAAAATGAATGTGGAGACCATTTGATCGGGAACTCCCTTAAAGTACTTCAGAGAGATTGCCATATCAATAATCTAAGAAAAAATTCGTCTATAGCGGACAATCGATGATCCAAGGATAGACCATCTAGTACAGTCATAATCATTAAGTTTCATGTAAGACTTTCTAAGAGTTTTGGTTCTTAAAGGGTTGTAATAAAGTTTTGTTATTATTGCAACCAAAATATTCTCATTCTCATTTTTTTTCTAATAGGAAACAAAAGAAAAAGTAACGAACTTTACTGTCGGAGAGATTCAAAATTGCTTTAAAAGAATATGTTAAAAAATTGGCTAAGATGCAAAGTCATCCCAATTTAAAAGAAAAACTCAACACCAAAAAAATTAGGTGTTATATAATACTAACTTAAATAAAAAATATATTAAAAAAGTATTTAACTTTCTAATTTTTAATTAAGTGTTTGTTTTTTTATGAATGTATTTGAAGGAGAACGTATACATGAATTTGAATGAATGACATCTGTGTGTTTTTCTTAAGAAATTTTAAAGTAAAAGTAAATAAATTTAAGGATAAAATTTGTGAATGATATGATTGAAATAATAGATAAGAAAAAAGTTTTAATTAATTAAATTATGGTTATAATTTTAACCTTAAGTTAAAATTAATATTATATATATTAATAATTGGTTAGGTAACCGATTCTTCTCTTCTTTTATAAGCATACGAGCCATACCTTCACATTCTCCCTTTGTTAATTGTTATCTTCACGCACATTCTTATATTTCCCAAACTTTTATTACATGTCTCCAAAATTTGAGGATATAATGGTAAAATTATTATTTATTCTTATAAATCTTTACAAAAATGAAGATGAGATTTGGATATTTTTGTGTTTTGAACAATTTTTTACACAGACTAAGATGAGATTAAAAATAACATTTATACTATAAATATCATTTTGAAAAAGGAGCTTTTGACACAGTTAATTTGTTTTTATGTCTTATAACAATATCGATAACAATAATATATCGAATTAAGTTATTTAATTAAATTATTGAGTATAAAAGTAATAAAAGGCGTTGTGTGGAGTGAGGGTAAAAAATTATGGGATGTGACATGACGGTCCTGTTGTTGTGTTCTACACGACAGATAAAATGCATAGATCTTATAAGGCTTTAATTCCACATTTTCTACCATAAATTACTTGGAATGCGGCTACATGGAAGCTTGTGATCGTTCATTTTTCAACAAAAGAAGTTGACATTTATATTAATTGTGTAGTAGTCACCATTTGTATACTTCATTCAATATCATCTTGTCATCAAAATTTGTTTCTTTGTGAGATTTAATAAAACATTTTATTTGTTAGAAATTTATACATCGATCATAAATAAAATAATTTTATATTATATAAATAATATGTAAATTTAATTATAAATTAATTTTGTAAAATTGAATTAAATTTAATTTTAACGAAGTTTCTTAAATATTCTGTTTCATTCTCTATTAAACTGCTAACACACCATCTATTCCTAATTTTACAAAATACAAATTTTACTTTATAAACTCGAGTTCCTAACACTCTTAACTTTCAGTTGCATGATTTATCAACTTTTGAACAAAAATATTCTCGTTAACAGGGTTTTATTTCTGAAATATAAAATATATATATATATATATATATATATATATATATATATAAAGGTTGTGGATATATGACAACATCTTGAGATGAGTCCGAGATAAAGTCAGCAGCATGGGTCATCGTGAGACAAAAGAATAATAATTTGTGATCTCATGCCTTGTCAAAGCGATAAATATTTATCTCAAACAACCATTAGTTAATTAATCGCTAAATACCTCAATGTCAAAAGTAATAAATATAGCATTTTTCTTAATTCTGTATTTTTTCATACGATGTCATATTAGTATAAACATTCCACACTCCTTGAGTAAGCATCATTGAGTATTTTTCGTCTGATCATTAATCTGTGAATTCAGACTTGAATATACATGAGTGGGTATTGACTTTGAATTTTACCCGCTTCACGTCACACACAGCTCATAAGTACTTAGGTACCATGTTTTTTACCTTTTTTGATTTCTTTTGCTGATGAAAAACTAAGAAAATTCAATAACGTACAAAACAAAACCCTTTTTATATATACTTCCATGTAATTAATTTAGCAAAGTTTATTTTTATCTGAACATGTGTATAAGACTATGAACAACAAATCAATAGTTAGATAATTTAACATTTTTTAGCGGGCATTAAAAAGTTTAAAAATAGTGTGTACATAAATTAAATTATCCCAACCTATTTTATTTTCTTAATATCTGAGAAAGAGACAAAAACTTGTTGTGTAGAATATCGTTTTCGTGGATCCAGTAGTGGTTGAAAAAGTCTACGGTGATTATGTTTTTCTTTATTTTCCCGATGACCAAAAATTGGGTTGGCTACTGCATGTGGGGATCAAGTTTACCGGGGAAGACTGTTTGTATATAACTGGGGAAGACTGTTTATAAATAACTGGGGAAGAATATATGCATACACATATAAGTATATGTATGTACATGTATGATTTTTGAATAATTTTATTGTTTTCTTATGACTATATCTGCATGTTAAATAAAAAGGATACAATACTATCTAATTACATTTCAAGTATGGAATGGTTATAAATAAGATTAAATGGAAACTTTTAAGCAGAAAAATATCTGTTCTCATCAAGATTTCTTGGAACTTTTTATGGGAATCCCGTCACTCTTGATGAAGGATCTTCGAGATTTGTATTCATTCCCATGAAAACGATTTCTTTTCTCTATCAATTGGATTATGTAAAAAGTTGAAAGAATTACAAATATACATTACAATAAAATATTTTATTAACAATCAATTTTAATAATCAAAAGTTAAAAATTATTGTAGATATCAATTTATGAAATAAAAAATTATTAGTTACTAAATTAGTCACTATTATAAATAAAAATATAATTGATCGCTTCATTAACGTAATTAGAGACTAATTTATAAACAAATTTTTTTGATAGCAAAATTCTTGGTAATTAATGTTTAATGACCAATTTTCTTGATAGATAACTAAATTTTAGAAGTCAATTTAGAGACTAATTATAATACTTTATTTATAATAATGATTATTTTAGTAATCAATAATTATTTATTTTGTAAATTGATATCTAAATTAATTATTATAGTGACTAACAACTTTTTATTATTAAAATTGGTTGTTAATGAAATATTTTTTTTTAACCATAAAAAATAAAGTGAATATATATATATATATATATATATATATATATATATATATATATATATATATATATATATGTGTGTGTGTGTGTGTACGTGTGGATAAAGTTTTTACCTTTGGAAATAAAATGTTAAATGGAAGAAGAGATGGTGACCAATGAAGGAGAATAGAAGTTGAAAATACTAAAGTAATGGAGGTAAAAGTGTGAAAATTTACAAAGATGCAATTGACAAAAATATCTAGGAAGAGTAAAGATAAAAATGTTTTGATTTTATAAGTATATATAAGTTGATGTGAAGAGGAGGTTTTCTTGTTATCACTTTTATATCAAATATGCCGTCTCCTATATTCTTTTGTGCTTTAGTAAATCGAAGTTTTCCTCTTTGATATTTTGCCATTGTTTGTTTGTTTTTGCACTTCACTTCTCACGTTTGAATTTTCTATTTTGATTATTTATATGAATTTTAACAATAAGGATATTCTTACCACTGTACTTAATTCATTTTATTTGTTGAAGTTTGAAACATTGCATTTTCCAATTAATTAAAGTACGTGTGTTTAAAAATCAACTTTTGAAATATTTTTTATAATGCAATTTATAGGTTTAATCAACGTTCTAAATTTAATAAAAAAACTCTTAAAATTATGTATGTGAACTTATGAAAGTAGGACTCTTTATTATAATCAATATAAAAATGTTTTGTTCTAGAATTTATTGTTTAATTGAATTCTATTATTTTGTATAAGAATATTTTATTATCGATTGCACTTTCATCTATAAAATTAAAAACCTGAAATTTCTAGTTTAAATAAAACTAATTGGTTAAATCTGTTTTAAAGTTAAATAAATTTAAAATATATTTTTTTCGTGTAAAAAAAAGTATTAAAAATTAACAAGAAGATAGAATTATTTGTAATTTATATACATCTTGACTTTTGAGAAACCCAACAAATTGGTCTCTCCAAGTGGAGAAACCTTTATCATTTTTTCATAAAGCTGTTATGTTATCGCAAATCTTATGAAAATAAATTTTAATTATTTTCGTCCTAACTGATAATTGCATCCCAAAAGTATATTTCAATTAACTATAACTTTTAATAACTTTTTCTTATTTTTATATAGTGAAATATGTTTTAATTTTTTTTTAAACGCTACTAGTAAAATCAAATTATGTTAGCTTGCAATTTTAACAGACACAAAATTTGGTCAATTTTTTTATATTCAAGTTTAAATAGAGTATGTTTTATTGAAAAAAAAATTGACAATTTTATGTAGGGGTTAGAATGAGGGTTGGTTCAACACATTTAAGCCTGTTCCGTACTTGGTCCATAGAATATTGACCGAGTTGATCCGTTCTACATTAGTTCTGATCCGCAGTCTGCGGATTAGCTTTTTTCTTTTTTTTTTTCTGATAAAGCTTTTAATGTTTAACAAATTGGAAAACTGTAAGAAGTTAACAAAATTAAGCAAAGATTATGTAGGATTGAATGATAAATTGATAATTTAACATTTTCATCATATTCATATTCATACTTTGACATATACGATATATTCTTCAAATTTAAGCACATTCAAAAATACATCACACTTGTCTTGAAGTTTAGAAAAAAGTAATCAATATACATAAGTATAATTTTTTTTTTTTTTTCGGACCGCTTGTCAGTCCACACGGAATGTGGATTATGCTGTTGGACTTTTAGAGACTAACAAATTCAATATCACAATCCACCCCTTTTTTTTCTCGACAAACCTGCAAACCGATCCGTCAGATCAAACTCACGTTACTACCCTAACTTTCTTTTTATTTAATTTTGTATGTTTTTATCTTAGACTCCATAAAGTTTCATTGTTCCAATGATTAATAGCGTGAAGTTCTCAAAGTGTGTCATTGTTATTGAAAATTTTGTATGTTTTTATCTTAGAGTCCACATTAGACCCTTAGTTGGCTTGGGGTAGTTTTTGTCTTTCGCTATTAGTTTTCACTATTAGTGATGTCAATTGACTTTGAAAATTCAATGGGTACATTATTATGTGATTAACACTTTTTTTGGCACAATCATGTTTGTTTGTAAAATAAAGATACTAGAAAAACGTATAATAGAAATCCATTTGTTTTTATTAAAACAAATATTTTCGAACAAGAAAAATAGGCACAAACAAACAAAGCGACTCATTGTGTGAGATTATTCACGAGGAGAACGTGGAATGTTCGAAAAAGATATCAGATTATTTCAGATATAAAAGATGAATAAACTTCGATTGAAAAATCAATAAAAAATTAAATCAAGATATAGATTTTATGAAAAATAAAATTGAATTTTGTATGAACAAAAAAGTTTTTAAAATATCACATTTATCAAGTTAGAGTCAGATATTCATGTCATAAAATAATTGTCCCTATGCTTTTTACCACATCATTCAAAATATCAACATATAAAATGCTGGCATATGTTCTATGAGACATACACTAATGCAGAAAGGGTCTTTGGCAGCGGTTGTTTTCACTATTCTGCACCGGTTCGGGAACCGAAGCATATTGGGGCGAGGCCAAAAGGTCATAGCTTTTTGCCTCGGTTAAGAACCGAAGCCATAGAGTCCCCTTTGGCCTCGGTTTTGGGTACACCCGAGGCCATATGGGCTTTTTTGATACCCTTTTGGCCTCGGTTTTGGATGCACCCGAGGCCATATGGGACAGCTTCCTCTAGCAGGGTTCCAGCCAGACGAGCCCTCGAGTCCCCCACCAATCCCCTTCTTGGCTCGCCGAATCCCGACACAGAGATCCCCGTTTTCTGCCCTCAAAAACACAATCGAGTCTCCTGCAACAATCAAAGTACCTCGGAACAGAAAACCCCCCGCCATTGTTGGCATCAGATTGGGTCAAGGTTT
>Ga0214542_1005529_pt1 | contig 23947 bp, 13 predicted proteins | sample CNSS1metaG_FD_160096 | JGI IMG/M metagenome (GOLD analysis project Ga0214542, IMG submission 160096) | Root nodule microbial communities from cowpea collected in UCLA plant growth center, Los Angeles, California, USA - CNSS1 | ecosystem: Host-associated > Plants > Roots > Nodule | place: USA...
GTGTATGCACCGCCTGGCGGCGCATGAACTGCTGCCAGGCGGCCTGTCAATGCAGTGAATTTTTTTGGGCAGTCTTGTGTGGGTTTCGTGTCTTTGGGTATTTAATAGGCAAACTGTACTTGTATGATTTAGAAATTTAACAGGTAGGAAGAATTTGACTTAAACGAGACTAGTTAATATCTGTTCAAATCTTTCTAATATTGAGAGGATGGATTTTGGTAAAGAATTTACGAATCCATCTTCCCTTTTCTGCTTAAATAATTGAATGGGAACACAATTTTTTTTTAAATATGTCGTCTCTAATCTGTAATAATAGTACAAATCACACAAACGAACAAAGGCTTAAGGCTTTCTCCCTATGAGAGTTTTCTCCTAGCTTGTGCCTTTGGTGTGGTGGTTAGTAGTGGAACTTTCCTTTCTTGGAGGGTTTTCTCTAAAGCTTAATTGCTAAATATGGTGCATGGAGTTTCTTTGTAGTGAATTGGTCAATCATAGGGGGCTATATTTGAATCTTTGTTAAACTACTTTTTGGTGCTTAGTGTCTATTCTTTGACTTAGCGATAATTGTAAGATTCGATGAATTTAAATAATTAAATAAATAATTATTTAATAAATTGGGTAGTGGAAGCCTTTGTGGTATTTAATGCGGATTATTATGATGTGGTAAAGTACTAGCTTAAGTGGGCGAGATTGATCATGAGGAGTGATAATAAAATCCTAGATTTATAAAAGTTATCATGAAACATGAATTGGTTGTGCATTTGCTTTGTAATTGAGTGTTTATGTGTTCAAACCTTGTTAAGAACAAATTAAGCTTTCTTTTTGCCAAAATTCTTTTTGGCATGATAGTGAAAGGCCATAAAAACCCTAGTGTTCTAAGTGCAGCCAAGAGGGTTTGAAAACAACCATAATGGACTTTGAATAGCCATTAACTTCATGATTAAATACAATTTCGTTTTTGGACCATTAACCACCATTAAGGGGTAACTAAGAGATAGAGATTGAGAGAGAAAGGAATAGTTTGGGACTGCATTTTTTTTAGAGTTGGAGAGAGAGAATTTCAGAGTAGTCATTGTGTCCAGAAAGAGAGTGTGAGTGTTGTTCGTGGGTGGAGCAAGAGGGAGGCCATTGTGATCAAAGAGGAGCTCTAGACTCATCAATTATAAGCTAGGAAACCAGTAAGGGGAGTTTTTCATAATTGTTTTGATTTGATTATGATGAATTGAGCTTTCTAATGATCAATTGCATGATATTCCAACCCCTTTTTAAGTTGTTTTTCGTAAGTTTATGGTTTTTTGCACAAAAATTGCATGGCGGTCATGAGTGTACCGCTAGGCGACTCATCTATTTCTACCCAATTTTCTGGGTTCTGGTTTGAACCGCCTGACAGTGATGAACTACCGCCAGGCGATGCGACGTTGTTCTGGACTATTTTTGTGTTGTTGGTGCAGAAGTCATTGCGACTTCTGGAATTTGTTGTTGTATATTGTGCTTTGATGATTAATGCTATTAATTAAATGGAATTAGGTTGCATGATAAATCATTTGAGCAAGGGTGCGTGAGTGATCATTGGATTGTGTGAGAGCTTGAAGACAGTAAATAAGGAATCTGATTCTAGTGTCTAAATGTCATTAATCGTAGTAATGTTGTTGTGTATTGTACTTCTGTATTGCATGTGAATTTTGCCTAATCGTATGGTGGGACGGTATATCAAAAGATTGGGGATTTTTTTCACACAAAGAAGGAAATTGGGAAATTCCCAAGGCGTGATACACCACTTGGCTGTGCGAAATCTACCGCCAAGCGGTAGCTCTAGTTTTTCCGTCTTGCGTTGTGGCTGAACATGACTATAGGGTTGAGTTTAATGGAGTATTAATATAGATTCATGTGGACGAGAATAAGGCACTGAAACTTTGGTGGTTTAGAATGAGTTAATGAAAAAGTATATGATGGTATGGTTATTTAAATGTGTAATTTTGAAGTGATGTGCGAAAGGTAATTTAAAAGAGAGAATGGATTATTCTAATTGAGAGTGTAGGTTCTGGAAAATATAGTTTGCTTTAAGTATATACTGTGAGATGTTGGAAGGTTACGTAATAGTGGGTTAAGGTATCAATTCATGATTTGTGTATATGTAATTTAAGGATATTTGAAGGGAAGGTTTGGTGCTACTCTAGTGTATCAGAAGCATGTGTTTGATGATGAGATAATGGATAATGTATCATTTTCATAAGTTTAACTAAGCCATGGTGTAATGATAGAGTGTTTGGTGAATCACATGTCTTGAATATATGAATTTGTGAATATGAGTTATAGGTAAATCAACCATGTGTTGTGTGGTAATTAGACCTAGGTTCGGATATGTGAGTGTGCATTGTTACCTTTGAAAGTTTTGGGATTGATGAACAATCTAATTTTTGGGTGTTAAAACCAATAGACCTGAACTACTGATGTCGCGTTTGGCGGCCTGCGGGTGTTCGCCAGGGGATAGTACAAGCAGGGGTGTCACTACAGCGCGTGGCGCCTAGCGGTAAGGAGTGACCCGTCAGGTGATAGACCCTAAGACAGTGGGTCTGGAAACAGCCTGGCGCCTGGCGACAATGGTGTCTTGCCAGGCGGTCTGCGCAGGATTTTTGATTAGGAGATGTTGTGTCATGAGTGGGTAGGTTCATGGATGGTGATGAACACGTGATGATATAAGCGGGGAGGTTCATATTCTAATACTCTCGTGTGGGGATATGAGCGGGGAGGTTCATATGTTTTGTGGTCACACTTGAGAGATGTTGTGAGTGGGGAGGTTCGTAGATGGTCGATCACATGTGTTGGACTATGGGCGGGGAGGTCCATAGAGTTAGACTATGAGCGAGGAGGTTCGTAGAGGCAGGATCACGAACGGGCAAGTTTGTGGGAGCATCATATATCCTGAGTCCATAGTTAGTTGTTGTGTGACTTGCAGGTTGAAAAACCTTGGGGTATAAGGTCTTGACCAAGAACTAACTAGAATAAAATAGTTGAGTGCATCGTGATTTTTATTAACTTATATGTTAATTATTATAAGCTCACGCTTTCTGTTTGTGTTTGGCGATGATCGTGTGACTTGTTACACTAGAGCATATGATATTCCAGGTGATGTTGTGTATGCGTAGCGTTGGAGAGGAGGCTAGCATGGGATTGCATTATAATCATTTACGACTTTTGGTTTCCATTCAGCTATTTTGGGACATTGTAAAACGTTGTATGAAATTCAAATTTTCCTACATTTGAGAATAATAAATTACGTCATTTGCATTTCAATTACTTTTTATTTATATATTTTAAGTAATTTTCAGTAGGGACGTCACAATAATACTCTTTAATTCTTTGAAATTTCATGCAAAATCAGTCAAACACATTAATTTTCCAATTCTCCTGATTCTTCATTCCTCATTTTGTAATTTTAAGTAAAAGAGGTTTGATTTACTTGAAAATGTATCAATTTGATGTACTATAAGTGTCAAAAGAATATGTAAAATTAAGTAAATTGCACACTTATCAAGCATAGCAATCCAATTGCCACACAATCTAGTTATGACCTTGTCACCTAACCTCAATCATGGGACAATATTTGTCACCTGCAACAATATTCCATCTTAGGAATTGTCTCTCTGAGAGTATAATTGTTTTATTGTGACTCGTCCCATCTAGCATATGCCATGGGATAATTGCGCATCACAACAAATCTTTCGCTAAACAATTGCCCCATTATATATCGAAATCATGACATTTGCTTTGATACCAATTGTTTGATTGAGTGTTTACCAGTAGGAGAAAAGTTATAAGTGATAGTCAAAATGTAACTCTTTCTACTTAAGACCATAACAACCCAAGTTCCACGATTTGATTATGACTTGGCCACTTACCCTTCACTATAGAACAATTAATGCTACCTGCAACAAATTTATATAATGTTGACTAAGCCAACTCTATATCAATGCTATGTAGAGTTGACCAAGTTGACTCTATGTAAAGTTAGACAAACTTATATGCAACATTAATTAAGCCAACTCTAAGTAGGTTGGGGGTTCTCCATGTGGTCCAACACATTTTGTTTCATTTTAATGAATAAACCTTCAAAAGGTCAACCAGGAGGCTTACAACGAATCCAACACTACTGATTAGTAGGATTAATGTTTCACGCCCTTCCATCCTAGAAAAACACTTCCCTTCTTCTTACAAGCTCTTCCAATACCATAAGATGAGTTGTCATCCATGTCATAAAAATGAAGATCATGGGTTCTTGCAAATAGCACAAGTGTAAAGAACATGAAAGACGAAAATTATAATTATCATGTCCATGAGAAAGAACATAGGTGGCACTATTGTGAATTGTTTGGTTTGTCAATTTTAGAAAGGAATTAGATGTAAATGGTGAATCTGAGGTGTGATGGATGGATTATTGTGTGTAATGTCAATCAACCTTAAACTGTGATGGTGTAGAATTTTGAAAAATGAAATATGTTGTATAACGCCAACAACCATGCCAAGGCCAATGCTTATTTGCCCTTGATTAAAACTTATCTATAGGGATTTAACTTTTTAATATTTAGAAAAAGGAACTTTTTACACCTCTTTTCGTTCAACCATATTAAATACTAATAATTTAATTTTTTAATATTTAATATTTTAAATAAAATAGTACTTTCATATTTCAATGCTAAATAATTATTAGTTTTTAATTTCAGATTTCAATACTTTCGTATGCTTTACATAATTTTATTTTATTTTATTTTAAATTATAAACATAAAAATATAAGTTTTATATTTTGAACTTAATTGTATAAATATATTAGGTATTAAAATTACTTAAATCAAATACTTTTATTTTTTTAATTATAAATTTTTAGTAAATTTTGTATTTTCAATTTGTTTTATTATAAGAAATTAAGATGAGTATACATAATCAAGCTATTGAACAAGAAGATGAAACAAAACCTCTTTGGATATATGTTTCAAAGACAAGAAAAACTCTCGGTGGTGGAAATTATTATTTCAAGTGTAGTTTATGTGATTTTAAATTTAATGGATCTTACACTCGAAGGAGAGCTCATCTCTTCAAAATTAAAGGAGAAGGGCTTAGAATCCGTCAAATGTTGAGTTTAAAAGATTAGACAATGAAGCAACTTTGAAAATAGAAAATGTATGAAATGTGGGATTCAATGATTGAAGATGTGAGAAAGATTATATACCAACATGAAAGAAAGGCATAAATTGAACATTGAGCTTATTTTGAGGCAGTAAACTCAGTATTAATTGATAGTTGGACTAAGAGTAGCACATTTCTTCATTGTCTTACTCATTCTTTAAATCCAAGGTAATTATATTATTAAATTATTTTATTATAATATTAAAATCAAATACTTTCATTTAAATCCAAGGTAAATATATAATATTATTTTAATCCATGCTTATGATTTTTTAATATTGTAGATATTATAGTGATGAATGGTTAAGTGAAGATTCACATAGACGTGCCCCACATGAAGATGTGGAACTTACTCATGAAAGGAAGAAATGTCTTATGAGGTACTTTGATGATGTGGATGTAAAAAGACAAGAAAATATAGAGTTTGCAAACTTTTCAGATGAAAGAGAAGATTTTGCAGATGTCAACTCTGTAAGAGATAGAAGTAAAATGGATGCAAAATCATGGTGAATTGTTCATGGATCTCAAGCCCCAACACTTCAAAAGATAGCTCTTAAGCTACTTGGACAACCTTGTTCTTCTTCTTGTTGTGAAAGGAACTGGAGTACCTACTCTTTTATACATTATTTGAAAAGAAATAAGATGACACCTAAAAGGGCGAAAGAATTATTATTTGTCCAAAGTAATCTTCATCTTCTCTCAAGAAACTCCTCAAAGTACAAAGAAGAGGAAATTAAATTGTGGGATATTACAGGAGATAACTTTTCATTGCAAGATAGTGGAATTCTTCAGATTGCTAGCCTATCTCTTGATGAACCAAAATTAGAAGAAGTATTTTTAGATGAAGATGAACAAATAGGAGAGCTAAACATTATGATTTACAGACATTTTTCTTTTGTTATACTTTTTTTTAACAATTCTTTATCTTGGTAGGCTTTTTTTGATATAAATGTTAATCTTCATTGTTTAGACTATAAACTATAATAATAATAATAATAATAATAATAATAATTATTATTATTATTATTATTATTATATATATATATATATATATATATATATATATATATATATATATATATTATCGTGTTTTTTCCTATATTTCTTTAGTCGTATCCCATGTTTGTGTCCTTGTCGTGTCTGTTTCCGTGTCCGTGTGGGCTTCATATGTAATTAGTCTACTAGCCATTTATAGTCGTTTTGAGTACAACAGCTATAAATACGAGTCAATAAATTATAATGTAAATTCTAATGAATAACAACAACAACAACAAGAGATGAATCAAGTTTTCTCACAAGAGCGGAGAGTTGTTGTCTACATATATCACCTATGATGAGAGTTCTTTACGAAATCATCATTTATTTTTCCAACTTATAACAACAATTCATAGTAAGAATTGTAGTTGTAGGTTGCATATAGAACGACAACTTTGCAAAGAACCATTGTCGTATATGCTACTCAAATTCAGAGTCAGCTCAAAGGTAAAGCAAGTAAAACACTCACTTTAGGCCTCCAAGTAGGGATGTCAAAATGGGTCGGGCGCGACGGGCCGACCCGCCAACCCGACCAAAAAAGCATGGACCGGGCCAAAAAATTCAACCCGCCAACTCGAGACAACCCGCCCCGTCAAGCCCGCGGGCTGGCCCTTTTTGGATGAGTTAATAGTTAAAAAAAAAAGCACGTGCAGTGCAACGACAGTGGTGTTGTGTTTAATTTTTTCAAACTCTCTTCTCTACTCTGCCAGACAGTCATTCACATCACACTCTCTTCTCTTCTCCTCCACTCCAATCCACCCGCGTTTTGGGAAACCAGAAGAGACCACTCGCGTCGCGTTTCTCCTCCACCCACGTCGCTGGCGAGGAAACACAAAGGCAGAGTGCAGGCCATTCACGACATCTCCATCGAACTACGATTCATAAAGGCAGAGCGTGGTGAACGGAGAATGCAGAGCCATCATCGGACTGCGATTCACAACGATTATGACCGCCACGACCACCGTGAAGACAAGTTTGTTCATAATTTGAGTTCTGGTTCCTTTTTTTCGATTTGTGACCTAAATTTATGATTTTCGTAACCCTAAAATTCGTTTCCCAATTGGAGGTTATGGTGTATGTGTGGTTGTTGTTGCTGCGATTTGCCCTTGTTTGATTGGACCCATTCTGTGAATCATAATTGTTGTGCTGTTGTTGCTTAAATTTTCCCCCAATTTCAATTTCGTAGATAGCGAGATGTGTTGTTTTCTGAATTGGTGCGGTGGTGATGGGTTTAAGGGTGGCTAGGTGTGAAGGGGTTTTGGAGTGGAAGAAGAAGTAGTGAGTGGTGTTGTGTTGTTGTTTTGGTCCTAACCAAGTAAAGAGGGAATGACTCGTGTAATGGTATTGTGTTGCTATTTTGAGGATGTTTTGTGCTAAAAGTGTTGCTATTTTAGCACACAGTTTTGTGCTGAAAAGTGTGGCTATTGCAATAGAAATTTGTGTTGTTATATGGGTTGCTTTGTTACTTGGATTCTTGTTTGTGTATTTTTTACTGAATTTTGTTATTCTATTTGTTTTGTTTGTGTTAGGATTTAGTGAACCAAATATAATATAATGGATGAGCATGAGTCTAATACTAGTCCTCTAGATGTTTCTAAATCTTGCCTACTGATGATCAATAAAGAAGTCTTGCTAGTGTGATCAAATAAATACTGCCACTGTTTCATATTATTCTATCATCCTTCAAGCAAAATTATGTTATGCATTTATGTGTGACATTGTCACTAATGCCAAACCATTTGCTGCTTATAAGTTATATACCTTAATAAAGGGTTGGATGCCTTAAAAATTGCAGACAATATCTGTCCATTTTCTTGCATCATCCGAAAAAGGGTTTGTATTAATTTTTACCATATTCCTTTTCTCTTCAAAATTTGCTTAGACACTGCAGTATATTTGATTATAGAACTATAATGCCACCTCCTTTTTAACTGTCAAGAGTACTCTAATTTGATTGAGGCATCTCTACCAGGGTTTGATGTTGGGGAGATTGATGTTGCAGTAGTGACCTTGATGACTTGCGTTGTAGAGAGCAAAACATCATTTATATGTCTTTTTAATCTTTTCAATCTGTTTGAACTTTGATGGACTATTGTATTAATGCAGTATAGTCAATAGTGGTGGTACATTTATATATTGTAGTAGGGTTGTTTGTTTTGTGATCAGTTATATTATATATTGCAGGCTTGTTTTTATAGTCATAATTGAAATCTGATTTTGGGCTAAAAATTTAACATATGGGAAAAAGCCTATGGGCCAGCCCGCCAGCTCGCGGGCTGGGCTCAAAAGTTCAACTTGTTTAACCATTGCGGACCAGCCCGGCCCGACCCATATGAAACGGGCCAAAATTGGGCCATGCCAAAACAGGTCGGGCTAGCCCGTTTTGACATCCCTACCTCTAGGCAAAGAAGGCCTCAAAAATTTGTTTTACTACTAATATTTTTCCATTATATTAATTATAAAATTATGTTTAAGAAAAAAGGGGTCAATTTTTTTTTTTACTATATACCTCTACTAAATTAATTATAAAATTATATTCAAGAAAAAAAGGCCTAAAAATTTATTATTAATATATCTCTACTAAATTAATTATGCTTGAGAATAAAATTTAATTAAATTATTATTAGTGTGTTAATTTTTATTAGTATTAAAAATGATAATTATTGAGTTAAAATCTTTATTTAGTAAATTATAATTTTATTTATGAAAAAGAGAATGGTTAATTATTTTTATTCTCTTATAATCAATCTAGATTCTATTTTCTTCTTTTATCTTTTTATCTCTGTGTGACTTTTCTTGCCTCTCCTTACTATCAAGTTGAGAAGAACCTACGTTTCGTGAACATCATATTAGACTTAGAAAGAAATAATTTGATGAAAACATTGAGAATAAAATTGTAAAATCTCTTCAATAATAATTTAGAATTGATTACCTTTGGTATATTTTAGTTAAAACAATTACCACACTTCAAAGTAGATTTGAACAATTTAAAACATATGAAGATATTTATGTTTTTTATTTAGTTTTAAAAAATTAAAGTCACACTACTGCATTTTGGACTTTCTAACTCGGGCTATATGCCTCGGTCATATGGGAAATGAGGTATATAAACACGTGGTTGTGAGGCGAAAACCTGATTATTGTAGTGATTTATGCCCTGATTACTAGTTGACCCGAGGCAAAAACCATTCTTCTGCCTCAATTATGAGGGACCTCGTGGCCTAAAGCCTTTCCAAATGTTCTCTGCTCTTGCCACTTGGAATTTTTAAATTTAAAAGCAAAGGCTTTATGCCTCGGTTGTTACTCACTCGAGGTAGTAAAGTCAGTTATGCCTCAATTTGCTTAAATCGAAGCAAAAAATGTGGTCTAGTAGCAAAATTTTTTTTTCTTTTTTTTCTACACTCTATGGCCTCGGGTGTTAGGACCCGAGGCAGAAGGTGGTGATATGTCTAAATTTTCAATTGAACCGAGGTAGAAGGTGAGTTAAAAATCCCTAAAATTAGTTTCATCTCCTTCTTCTGGTGCGTGAAAACAAGAAACGTCTCTTCTTTTCCATTTAGTACTGCGACCCACTACCGCAAATTCATCATCATGCTCGCCTCCTCCTTTTGCTATAGGCATTACGCCTCCGACGATGAGCTGTTGCGCCTCCTCCGACGAGAACAGCAGCTGCGCCACATTCGTCCATGCATTGTGGTATTTTTTGCATTTTAGTTTTGCAATTTGAATCCATTTTATGGGTGCTTTTTCTCTATTTTTTGTTGTGTTTTTGTTGCAATGTATTGTGGTTATGATTGATTTCTACCTATTCTTGAATTTTTCACTTTAAATTTGACATTATGATGATTTTTGAGTTGTTGGCATTCTTAAGTTTTGGCATGTTTTATTCTCCTATGTAATTGGTTGGAATATGCTTTGCTTTAGTTTGTAAAAATTTGACTCGGAGATTATATTTTTATAGATATTTTAATTCTTGAGAAAATTATGAATTTGACTTGCTTTTCCAAATTTTATAACTTAGTTTGGGTCATAGGATTGAGTAGTCGTGAATTTCATCAGAGTTTACTTTAATAAGAATCATTTTGTGCTAAGTTATGATCTTCCATAATTGTTCTTTAATAAAATAACATTAACATTGATTGTGACAGGTAGAAGCAGAAAAGGGAGTTGTTCGACTCCAGTAGTACCAAGGGATGACACAGACGACGCTCATCCATGTGACCTATACGTTCTACATGGTACAAGGAGGGCACTAGTAGCTCATGGAACAATATTTGAGGCAACCACTATTCTTCATCGTATGGAGCTAGTGGAGGATGAGGTTAAGGTCATGGTAGAAGAAGTTCTTGTACCAGATGCTTTAGTTTTTGTGCCAACAAACGAAGTTCATATTGTGGCACAAGCATTTCAGTCTTTCCTCACCTGGCCTAGAGATTTGGTTGGTTCTATTTCTGACCCCTAGGTATGGACTCCCAAACCCACCTTATAGTACTCAATTTGTAAGTTTACATGTTATTTATGTTCACAATCAAATTGTTTTTTCCATGTAATAACAGTCACATGAAGTGGAAAGTCAAGAATCTATGAAGATTCCAATATCTTTGGACGATCCTCTTGGTGCATTACACCATCTTGCTGCCATCATAAGTGGTAAGCCAATGGCGATTCCATGAGATTTTGATGTATTTTGGAGAGACATTGGCATCCCATTGTACTTGCACCAGTAAGGTGTCTTAGAGCTTGCCTCGGGGACACAAGAACTTAATATTACTCGTATTCAGTTATGGATGATATAAGAATTTATACTACCTTTTATGTTTAATTGACTTATCTAGTTACTTATATTAAATAAATGTTTTTGTCTAGGTATATGTTTAGTGTCAGTAACAATATGGGGTTGAAAGATGTATATGGTTCATAGACCCCTAACTCAATCATAAAGGAAATAAGTTTGATAACATTCAAGCATACGTCACCTAGTGCTTCGGACGAGTGAAGAAAATATATTTTGTCCCCTATATTCTAGGTAAGTCTAGTTTGTTGACTTCTAGTTATAATCCGTTATTTTTAAGGTACAACAATGAATTTTGTTTTGAATTGAGGCGTCATTGGTAGCTACTTGTGGTTTTCATGAACGACAACATTGTTATGTGGCTTTGTTCCTTGCACAGGCCTCCCCGTAACCATCTTAAACAAGTTATTGATTGGTAAGAACCTCAATTTTTTTGAACTTTCTTTCTTATATAATTGTGTTGATGAGTGCGTATTTTTGCCCTCATTCAGTGTTTAATTCTGGGTATTTAATTGAATTTATGTGCTTAAAGAGTGGTTTAATTGATAATTCTGATAATTAGGCTGTTTGAGCTTGTGTGATAAAAATGTCTTGAAAAGTGATTTTTAACTGCATAACTTATTTTTGGATATTTTAATGTTTGTTGCAATAGCTAAAGTTAAGATTAAGCTTATTTAAAGGTGGGAAAATAAATTGATTGAAATTACAAAACACCTTTAAAAAAGGCTAAAAGCAGCAAGTTCTGGAAAAATCACTTTTGTACCCCATACATTACTTATACACTCCCCTCTTTCAAAATGGGTCTCACAAAACCTACTTCTGCACCCTTGCCTTTATCTATTTGCACCCATTTTTCCACTCATAAAATAGATGAACTCATATGCTACCATGTGGCGATCCTCAACTTTTAAAATTGGCCAACCAGCACAAGCCACATGGGTTTAATCTCCACTAAATAATCTGAGCCAATAACATGTTGCCACGTCATCATCTTCATCTCCATACAACCAGAAACCCTAGCCTCCATCTTCACCATGTTTCCGTCACCGGACCACCGTCAGCCATGGATCTCGCAGGCAGCACCTGCACCAATCACGGCAGCCACTGCACCAATCATGGCAGCCACCACAGCTCTGGAACCGTTTTCGTTGCCATTGTTTCGCAACAGCAGCTGCAGCCTTGCATATTCGAACCAGCAGTACCACCACTACAGGCCTCCACCACTTGTCGAAAAACACAAAACCTGCACCACCGTGAGCTGCCATCACCACCTGCAACGAAACCAGCGCATCTCCACGCATTCAGCAACGAAACAAGCCAGAACCTGCACCATTTTCAACCTTCGTTCATGTCACGAGCACGATGCAAACGCAGTAGCGCCACCATCACCAACAGAAACACAGTAGCGCCACCATCATCTTCTCTGCGAGCGAGAACGAACCAGATGCAAAGAGGAAGAAGAAGAAGACCGTACCAGTGACGCGCACCATTCGTCGTCCATACCATAGTTCCGTCAGCACCCCTCGCTGGAACAAACTGTGCGCCGGTAGCCGCCATTGCAACAGCTCAAGCTTCCATTGCATCTGCAAAACCCTAATTTTTGAGAAGGAGAGGAGATGCCACGTGTCATCCTGTCAATGGACAGTCAAATAGTCAACTAGTCAAAAGTTGGTCAAATCTGGTTAAAGGAGAGGGATTTATTTGCAAATATTGATATTTTTGGATGTCTCTGCAAAATTGGACTACAAAAATGAAAATGGGTTATTTAGAAAATTAATACAAATATTATTTCGTGATAATTTATCAGATATCTTTAAATAATTAATTAATTTATTTATATCATAAATTATTAACCAACTATATTTGTCAAATAGTTTATATCTCTCCAAATATCTTTGAATATTTATCTTTATCTTTATTTTAAAAGATATTTGAGAGGTTTTAGCAACAGAAAAGCCTAGTCCAATTCCTATATAAAGAGACCAAGGGGGAAGCAGAGGGACAAGTTGGGGACTTCAGAGTTTTGGAACCCTTAGGGGGGGCCTAATTTCGTTTCCTTTCTCTCTCTACATTCTTCTATCTTTATTTTATTTTGTGTTTCATGGAGGGCTAAACTTCTTGGGTTAATTCCATTGCAATTTCATTATGGATTCTGAGGTTAGAATGAAATAATTTCTTTGTTCTTTTTATTATTGTTGAGGTTTTCATTCATCTATGTCTTTTATCTTTGAATCACATAAAAAGTAATTAAATCTATATGCATGTTGATCATATGAGTCCAAGGGTTTTTAAATCTAATTGAGACTTTACTTTGATTTTATTTAGAAACTTTCATGTGATTAAATGAGTTTTTACCAATAATTGAGACTTTACTTTGATTAAAGGTATTTACTTGTCGCAACCGGGATCGCGACGGGAAGGCGAACCAAAAAAGAAAACGGGTTTGAAAAGAGATTTGGGAGTCGCCACCATAGTTATTCTGGAAAACTATGGAAAACCATAAAGATAAGACAAGTCTGCAAAAAACCAGATTTTGGATCCGGGAGTCGGTTATGCGTAGGGAAGGTGTTAGCACCCTACAGCGCCCGCCCAAGGGCGGTACCTTTAATTAAAAAATGCAAAGACGATGTGATTTTCAAAATATTAATTTTCCCCAAAAATAACAAGACAAAAATGCTAAAAGAAACAAAATATTCTTTTTTTAATTTTTTGGACCCGACAAGGGTTGACCTTGGTCCTACGTATTCTCATTAAAAATGAGAAATCAGGGTTACGTAGTTCTTTAGGAGAAACGATTTGGAAAACATTTGAGAAAATGACTTGATTTTTTGGAGGTGAACCTGACAAGGACTGGCCTTGCTCCTACGTATCTCACGGTGGAGAATCAAGGATCACGTAGTTCTTAATAAGGACTCTTTGTTTGAAAATGGTGATGTTTTTTATATTTTGAAAATTTTATATTTTTTTGTATTTTTTGAATTACTTGAAAATATGTGTCACACGACGCGAGCGGTCGGACAGACACTAAAAGAGACATAAAACTATTTTTGGTGTTTTTGAGAAAATTTGGAAGAAAGTGTCACACGACGCGAGCGGACGGATAGACACAATATAAAAAAAGGAAGAGAACATTTTTATTTTTATTTTTATTTTTTTTGCAATTTTTTGTAATTTTCAAATATATTTTTTTTCAAACTAAAAAAAATAAATTTATAAAAGGATGAAATTATTTAAGAAGGATAAAAGTGGAAAATAAAATATAGGGGTACATGAGTAATTACAAGAAGGTGCATGAAGTAAGTGAGGTGTCTTTATTAAAAGTGGGGTAAAAATAAAAAAAAAAGTCTCAAATAGGAATAATACACAAATGAGTGGTGGAGTTAGTGAACTTATGGGTGCAGGAAGTAGTTACTGGAAGTGTGTGTAGTGAAACATAGGTTACAATCAGTAACAACAAACAAATCAAAAATAGGCCCAAAACAAACAGGGGATATGGGAGTGCGCAGGGATTAAAAAAAGGGGTGCAACAGAGAAAAATATACGACCAGAAACAAAACAAATGAACGGAGGTGTACAGATTAAAAAGGGGGTGCACGAAGGAGTTCCTAAAGCAAAGAAGGTGTGAAAAATAAGGATGGAGGTGTATGAGGTAAAAAACAGGTGCGTGTGGTAATGGAGGGTCCAACGCCCTAAAGCCCTTTTCTTTCTTTTTCAAAAAACCCTAATTAGAGCTTCAGCTTATTCCCTTCACCGTGGCAGCCTCTTCTTCTCGACATCACCACAATTCCAACCCTGTCACCGTTCGCCTCTGCCTATGCTTCACCACGCCTCCACTTCACCACACGACTAGCTTGCTGGCGGCGCTAATCGATGTCGAAGACTTCGACATCCTTCTCGGCGGCTCAACCACTTCGTTCTCGCATTCCGCGTGCGAGGCTCCTTCGTCGCACCTCCGCAGCCAACCAAAACTTGCCGTCACCGTACCGGCCACCGCGATTGGGGACAAGCGAGCACCATGGAGGCCCAACCCCTGGCCTTCGCGACCTAGATCGCCACCGCTGCGCCCCAAGCCTTTCATTCTTCTTCTTGCGCGAGTCACCAAGGTTTGGAATCCGCATCACCGAGCCCCACTACAGCGCCCCCAACCGTGTCGGAGCTACCATCACTCTACCATTCGAAGTCCGACTCGACCCAAGATTAAAACGAGGGTCTTTGTGATAGGTTATATATATTTCATATAGGTTATGGTCATGGTCATTGAGAGATTGTGGTTCTATATGGTTATATGACATTAGTCTTACACATATAAGACCTTAGACACCACTTTTACACCAAAACCTTAAGGCAATGTTGTTATGGGTCTTTATTCTTATATAGTGTTTAACTTTGTCTTTTCTATCCAATGTGGGACTTTTTGACTCACACTTGGACTATTCCCAACACTTTGGTGCTAGAATGGAATGGGGTTTCGGTTTGGTTTGAATGGAGATTTTATGTTCTTTGATTGAATGATAAAGATGATAACAGATGGAAGAGTGCAGGATAGTGATGATGATTTTAGTATCCAGGAGTGTATAGAATACGAAGAGGGTGTGGGTTACAGGTTGGGGAGATCGAGAACGAAGTTCGTACTGTGTGTGAATATGCGCTATCGGTGGATTGTTTGTGAACAATGGTGAAGCGGGGAGGATAATGGTAACGTGTGTATATCTGGATCTCGTAGAAGATGGGGATAGTGGTTTGGTGGATTTTCTGGCTTGGGTGTGAGAGACACGTGTGGTGCTGGTTCAGTGGTGAAGTGCGTGTATATCTTATTGTTATGAATCGGAGGTTAATCAATGTGGGGGTCAAGGATTGTTATGAATGGTGGTTCTCTTGTTTTAATTATTTTGTGCAGGTTGGAAGATGGAAAGGATTATGATGGCCATGATAATTGTACGAGAACGGTGATGCTCGCAGTTTTGATGAAGCATATCTTATTTTCCAGACTCAAAACAACAACAAAGAGCACAATATATTTGACTCAGAGAGATGAAACCCAATAAACATACTCAGATCATGCATATTCACAGATAGACATTGAGGATGAAACATAAAAATGTATCGAGTCCAACACACGAACACATTATGCTCCCACGTTCATTTATTCAAGATTGGGTGCTTACCTCTTGCAGTTGCTTATCCCAATATCACTCCTGTCTTCCTGTCTCTCCTCCCGTTCTCGTTCTTCCAATTCTCTTCTGTACCGTTTTTTGTTCCCCTTTTTGCTCTCTGTGATATTGTGAAACTGTGTCCTCTCCTCTTCTCAAAATGTTCTTTTTTCTTTTATTTATGTGATCCTCTCTGTTTGTTCATGGTAAGGTGGGAAGTGGCAGTTGCTTTCTTCTCTTGCCCAATATCCAGCAGAGCCACTTCAATCAATCCATGCCTCTCCGATCAGTCACCATTGCATCCCTTATTTGTATGGTAACTTGCAGCATTGCATTCCAAGGTATCAAATTAGGAAAGGGCTGGTCTACTGACTGTAGAGAAATTAAATGCCTATGCCTTCCTTTTTCAAATCTCTGTTCTATTGTTTTTCTTTTTGCTCTTTTTCTTTTCTTTTTTTTCTTTTAGATCTATTTTTCTTTTCACTTTTTTTTTAATCCGTTTTTAAATTAATAAATAGTAATAAAATAAAATAAATATGAAGAAAATTGAAAACAAAAAAAAAAGAAAGAAGAAAAAAAAGAAAATATAAAATAAAATAAAAAGAAATAAAATAAGATAAAAGGACATAATAAAATCAAAGTAAAATAAGATAAGAAAGAAAATAAAAATAAAAATAATAAATAAATAAATAAGTAAAAATAATAATAATAATAAAAGGAATATATATATATATATATATATATATATATATATATATATATATATATATATATTATAATCCAGACAAAATTGGGTGTTGACATTACTCTAACGAAAATTAATTGAGACTATACTTTGATTAATTAAGCTTTTTATTTGGTGAGGAGATAAAAGAATAGACATGATTAGGCATAGTAAAATTTGATTGAGATTGTACTTTGGTTGAATTTATTGTGGATAATGTAAAAGTTCTCACTTTGAATTGAGACTGTACTTTGGTTAAAAGCGAGAACTCCAACAAATTAATTGAGACTTTACATTGATTAATTTGTAAATCTACAATAATAATTAATTGAGCAATAATCTTTAGATAACCGATGATGAATCTGTTTTGAAAAAGTAATGGAATTAATCTATTTTCTTTACTATTGTTTATATCTTATTTTATCTTTTTATCTTTATCCCTCATATTTTTATAATTTTATTTGACTAACTCTTGTATAGTTTTATAAGAACTAACTTGTTAAAAATCAATTCTGTGTTCGTTGGGAGACGACTTTGGGTTACTTTACCCTTACTATCATTAACACATTACCTTTTTTATAGTTCAATTGTTTGACATAGCATGTTGTTAGGGAAATCAACTACTATGACAACAAGGCTAGTATGGTTGGCCCTCCTAGTTTGGTATTTTGGTCTACAGTATTATAATTATTAGATTTATTTTCTTCCTCATTTATTTATACTTGTACATTCATTATAGTGTAATTTACAAAATGGCTCATATGAGTATGGTTACCATGTAATGCAATTGATGTCAACCGTTGTTCATGCCTATATCACAAGTGGTTGGGAAACGGTAATAGTTTTACTAAATTAAATACTTATCTACAATTTTGTCTTAGTTTATATACTAATTGAAATTATTGTCTTATGTGCAAAGATTCAATACCGTTATACCAATCCCACCAAGTCAATCAAATATTTAAGGATAGCTTGTGCAAAGTGCAAAGTACAATATACAAAGGGACAATAGTATTTAGTATATCTATTTATGGTAGCATATGATCTTGTAATGAATAACACATTAAGTATTTTGCCATATTTTGTTTTTTGAACAGTACAATGTTTGTTTCTGGCTGGTTCTGATTTTCTAGTATTTTATTTGCAAATTTAATGTATTGGAAATCAAATAAACATATTTTGCATTTTTAAAAAATGACATCTTTATGCCTCGGTTGTAACCAAAATAGTGGCAAAATTTTATTCAGCTTTCTTTTTTTATTTTTATTTTAATACATGTTATACCTCGGTTATGGCACAACCGAGGCAATAGATCTCTATTTTCTGCAGCAATTGAAGTCAAACCTGACGCAGTAAATGCATTGATGGTTTATTTATTTTTAATTTGTAACGCATGTTAGGCCTAATTCCTTGCAAAACCAAGGCAGTAAAGCTATATTATGCCTCAGTTCAAAACTAAGGCATAAACATCACCCTTTTTTTTACCTTGGCTGCATATGTCTCAAGTATTAAACCGATGTCAAATGACCAAAATAACCGCGACATAAAACCCTTCCATGCACTAGTGTCACTAGATTGTACATTTTTGAAAGAAAAATGCTTAAACATTGAAAAATATTTAAAACGTGATAATTTGTTGGATATTGATGGATTTGATTTATTTTCAGAATTAAATATCTTAAGATAAACTATAGGTTTGAAAAATGATAAACTAATTGACATTCTTAATTATATAAAAAGAATAGATTCTTTTCCAAATGCATATATAGCTTCTAGAATAATGTTAACAATTTCAGTATCATTTGCTTAAGACGAAAGGAGATTCTCAAAGCTAAAAATAATAAAAACTTATTTAAAATCAATAATGTCTGAAGAAATATTAAATAAATTAACTTTATTATCTATTGAAAAAATGTTAAATGAAATTAATTATGATAATTATAATAAATAATTTTGCATCAAAAGATCTTTAAAAATAAATTTTAAATGAAGAATCTCATTTTTTAAATTTATTTTAGATCTTCTAAATTCTTGACTCGTCCTACTCAAATTTTAAAAGGACGTTTTTGAAGTGACGAGAGCATGAACTAGTGAACTAATTGCCAGTGGGGGATCGACCAACAAACCTAGTGGCGGTATCAGAAACAACGGTAACGCAAGCAAGAATTGAATTATCTCTAACTACAATAACGAAAGCGAAGGCAAGAATATGATTATGATGAAGGAGCAACGACAACAGAAAAGAGAGTTAAGAGGATCTATAACATTGATGATAGTTCAAATGTAACGATCATAGGGTGAACACTATGGTGATTCAAATCCATTAATCGTTATATTTTTTATGTTGATAATGAATTTTACATAACCTTTATGATAAAGTTGAATAAAATTTTAAAATTACCATCTATATGAACTTGTGTGTTTCTTCGTTGAACTAGTATATATGAATTTGCACACTTAATTGAATCCAGGAATGCTTGTGTGTTTCTTACATAACTTAAATATGTCTTTATCCGTTACTAAAATTTATTCTTATTTATTATTATTATCAATACACTTTATTGTCAAACTTTTACAACTAAACTATAGCTAATACTATACTGTTTGTACAAGTATTGCTATAATTTACTCAAATAAGACGGTCAACGCAAACTAACCTTTTTCCTAACTCGAGTACCCCTTTAAAAAAATATTTGCCTCGTTACATTATTGGTTGGCATTATACGACAATAGTAGATAGTAACAAGTTCCTTTAACATAATTTTCAATTATGCAATCCTAATCTTTCACACTCCAACATGTATTTGGTCCATCATAAAGTGTCCTTCTCATAGAATTATGAATGATATTCCTTTTTTGCACTTCGTCCTTTTCACATACAGCAATCATTCTACACTCTGCATGTTCAAGAAGTAACAATAATCAATGATGTATTAAGCTAAGAAAAACTGATTAATAAGACACAACAAAATTAGCCACGATTAACTTTTATAAAAGGAAACTCGTATATATACATATATAATAATACTATTTACATGTTAATTATAGCAGTTTTCTTTCAATTGTTTTGTGAACAAAAATAGTATTATTAATATTTAACAACATTTTTAGGAGCACTTAATTAAGGATCAGCCTACCTCTGAATCACCTTTATTCTTGACAAATAAAATATTATAAACCCATAGACGTTATAAGGACGTTACACACATGTTGGACATAGCTGTGCAGCATATAAATATTTTTTAATTATTAATTTCTGTTACAAAGACTTTTGCTCTTACCAGTTCTTGCAAATAACATTCTTTTATAAGGTGTAGAGTATTCAAACTTGGTTAGTATCTCGGTTTATGCTCAAACAATTGAAATAAGGCGTGAATGATATTATCTTATAATTTTTCTATAAACACTTCTAAAAAATTTTTAAAAATCACAACTAGTTTCTTAGAAACTAAATTTAGCTTATATTTAAAATAAAAATTCGTTCAAATAAATTTATTAAATGTGTCAAAACTACAAGAAGTACACAAATACTCTTATTGCTTAGTTTTTGCATTAATTTCAATTTTGGTAATAAAAAAAATTTACTTCTTATATCCGTTATTCATATATACCGTATCCAAACTATAACCACTATGAATTGTATTTCATGCATATCAGGATTCTTGAACTTGCTCAAACATGATTTTATTCCATGGTACCTCAAAAGAGGAAACATAAATAGAAACAGAGTGGCACACTAAAGCCTTTTTCAAGAACAACAAGAACAACAATGATCAAACTCCTCAACATCCTTCAAAACACAACAATTAGTGGTAAACATAGACGTTGTACTCAATTGTGTTGTTCCTCGTTTGAGGATCAAAGGTGATGGTCGAGGACTCAACATAGCCCCTGGCAAATCTGAAAACACCGGTGCCACCAATTACAGGCATCTCTCTCACCTTTTGAGCGATGGGGCTTCTCCCCACGAACGTGATGGTGCTACCATTGTACTTCCCTTCGGTCAACGCGAAGTTCATAATGACCAAAAGGGCAAACTCCTTTTGTGAAGCAGAGGAGTACAACCCTTCGGCACTTCCCACAACCTTTGAGTACAACTCGGGTCCTAGGGTCAACACGTTGTCGAATACTCCCACAGAACCGAAGGTGGTGGTTGTGCTGTACTTTGGTTGTGGTGGAACGATTCTAACAGAGGAGGGGTTGCTTCCACTGAAGATTTCGTGCCAATAGAACCTGAAGTGGCTAAATGTGTGCTTCTTCTTGTAGCTTACGGACTTAGGATCAACTGGGCCCACGAAACCTGTTTCTTTGTCTGCTGAGATGGAGAGGACATAGCAGGAGATGAAAAGGAACGATAAGAGGAATTTGGTAGCCATGATTATGGTGGTTAGAGCAAGTGGAGTACGTGAAGAGAGCAATGAATGCAAGAATTTATAATGTGGGAAGAAATGGAGTAGGTGTGTGCGCTTCAGCTTCTCTTGCATGAGAGATTAATTCAACCTAACACCTTAGTTGTAGGAGACTTGATATGATATATTTTGGAGTTTGCATTAATAACAATAATATAGAAAGTTGTTAAAGGATAAAAAAAATTAATTTAAAATTTTGTTTACACAAATTTACGATATATATATATATATATATATATATATATATATATATATATATATATATATAACCAGTGCAGGAAACACTTTCCACCACGGTTATTTTGGTCATTTGGCCTCGGTTTAAGACCTGAGACATATGCAGCCGAGGCAAAAGGGGTCATCTTTCTGTCTCGGTTTTCAACTGAGGCATATCCCATCATTACTGCCTCGGTTCTGATGGCAACCGAGGCATAATATACGTTAAAAATTACAAAAAAAGAAGTTGCAGAAATGATCTTTCTCTCATCTTCTCCGACCTTCCACTTCAGCCTTCCACACCATCTTCACCACACGAATGACGTCAGAACAATGCTGACGGAGCAAATCGAGAAGCGTGACCATGGGCAGATCGAGAATGACACAATACCTTCGAACCACCATTGGCGTAGCTTCGTTCACGTTCCTGCACTCACAAAATGAACCAATTCTTCGCCAAAATCCCGTTGCAGTAAGACGAAACGAACCCAGCAATCCAGAACACGCCATGGATTTTTCCACGCAGACAAACCACTACGAACCTAGCTAACACACGTCCACCACGCTAGAAAACTCAATGCTGCAACATCTGAACTAAACCGTCACGAACCCTAATCGTGAGATTCACTACATAGCAATGCCTCCATCAGATCTTCATAACCACCGCAACCAAAGTCACGAACACATCAAAGTCACGAACACATCAACGTCACGAACCCATTTAGAATGCAACGCTTTAGCCACGCCATTGCTACACTTCTCTGATAAAACTTACGCAAAGGATCGAAGAGGGAAATATGAGGGTTAGGGTTTTTGCACACCAAAGGAAGGAGATGGGTTGTTTATGGTTTTGAAGATTTTTATCCCACCTTCTACCTCGATTCAATTGAAAACCGAGGCATATCACCATCTTTTGCCTGGGTCCTAACACTGAAACCATAGAGCTGAAAAAAGAAAGAAAAAAACAATTGCTGACACTTTACTGCCTCGAGTCAGTAGCAACCAAGACATAAATTGGCTTACTGCCTTAGGTCAATAACAACCGAGGCATAAACTGACTTTACTACCTCAGGTCAATAACAACAGAGGCATAAAACATTGTATAAATTACAAAATTGCCACCGCGTGTTTATATGCCTCGTCTCGAGTTAGAAAGTCCAAAATGTACCGGTATATATATATATATATATATATATATATATATATATATATATATATATATATATTAATATATATATATATAAGTAGGTGTTAAGGTATTAAAATCTCATTTCATAAACAAATTTTATAAAATTAAATTTAGACTTAAAATTTATATTTTAAAATGGTATAAACATTTTTCGAAATCTATTATTGTAATCTCCATTACATAAATTATTAATACATAGTTTCAGCAAACAATCGATATACCCTTCTATTAAGAAATGTGTGGATTAATCCACAAGCAAGTTTCATCTTCTTTAATGAATAAGCTCGTAAAAGTAGAAAAAGACTAGTTCCTTACCAAACTCTTTAAATTTTGACCGGCTACAATGTGATTGATTTCTCTAATAGTATAAACTTTAATGACTTGTTGTAATAAAATATATTTTCCAAAAGATATAAACTTTATTTATTTTGCCTTTTTTGTATGTGACATCGTGGTCAGAGAAACTATAAAAGAGGTGATCTTTGTCTAGCATATGAAGTCGTGGAGATAACAATTGACAAACATATGTTTGGTTAGTGTCATTGTTTTCCATTTCTTCTAAAGAAATAAGAAATACTCTATATGATCAACATGGACAATGTCGTGTTTGGTTGTTGTTGCAATGTAATTATTTAATGGATTTGCGCTTCTATATGTAAGTTGGATTATTATAATAACCGACCACGCCAGTTGCCACCACGATATTATCGAAAATTATGTACATGTTGAAGAGAGTTTGAAGTTTTTGGGGGAGGGAAAGAGAATGAGAGGGAGATAATGGAAGAAGAAAAGAATTGAAAATTGTAGATTTAGTGTAGAAATAACAGGATTAAAAATTTAAATTTTCATTTTCATTTTAGTTCTTAAATTTGTAAATGTGTGATTGTTTATGTAAGAGCAAGAAGGTTGAAGAGTAAATTATTATTTTAGTTTTTTAAAGGGTAATGACAGTTCTTCCAAATAAGAAAATAATATTAAAGAAACTCTTGAAATTAAATTATTGTCTTGTACATGTACAACTCACACTCGTTATAGTTTCTAAATTTTAAAGTTCATCGCCGTTAAGGGACCTAGTGACAAGTAACCAAAAGGTTTCAGTTTCAATCATTTATTTGACATTCTTCTATAGTCAGAAAGTACTTTGGCAATACCTCACTCTTTAGAAACTAAAAGTTGTTTACTTTAGAATAAATAAAAAGTAATTATATCATATAGAATAATGAACATTTTTTTTATCCGCAAAGTATATA
>Ga0214542_1005530_pt1 | contig 23947 bp, 10 predicted proteins | sample CNSS1metaG_FD_160096 | JGI IMG/M metagenome (GOLD analysis project Ga0214542, IMG submission 160096) | Root nodule microbial communities from cowpea collected in UCLA plant growth center, Los Angeles, California, USA - CNSS1 | ecosystem: Host-associated > Plants > Roots > Nodule | place: USA...
ATATGCAACCCGGCCTTCTAACAACTACTAAGAAGAAAAAATATTAATTATCAAAATGACGGTGGCTGTTATTGTGTAGGAGCAGGAAAACATACTTTGGTCAACATGCCCTGAAGGAATTATCAAGTTTGTAATTACAGATAACTATATAAGTCCGCTATTTATTTCTATCAGCAAAGTTCATGAACTTGATCCTTTTCTAGCTCACATCTATCAAGAATACTACCATGTTGAGAAAGAAATGGGGTTTATGCATCGAAAAATGAGGTTGTTGCCTCACGCACATCAAGCTAAATAAAAAACGACAAAGTTTGATCGTTCTGCAGCTGTTTTATATATGATGTAGTATTGTCAATCACACTTATATCCATTTGCTTTAGGACAACCGCATTTAATGTAACCACATTAAGGTGCTAGTTAGTAATTATTATGGTATACATCAAAAGGGTTGAGAAGCTTGTTATGAATGAACAATAACATGTGGTGTGTGTGTGTAAGTCTACATCTGAGTCGAAAGCAAATGGAAAGGATTCATTCAACTGTAACTCAGCTTCTGGAAATTTGTCCAGCTCCTTCAATTATTGTTTTTTGTATGATGCCGCTTCCAAAGCCATCTACGTCAACGTGTTTGTTTGATAGTTCTGCGCATTATGAGAAAAAAGAAAAGTGGGAATCTTAATCTATTTCAATTTCTGGATATAGTGACCAACACTTATAAGTGATCCATGTAATTCAACCCAAACAGAAATTCCAGCAAAGTGGCTACACTGTATGATATTGACACTGCAACGTGCCTCAGATAACACATCCCAACAGCTTGCATAAATTAGGATCTAATGTTCTCCCTCAATTTCAATTAACAGAGTTCATATATGAACTATATTTCTGCATGCTTACAGATCTGGGAATTTCACTCCAATATGAAAATCAGATGTAACAATATGAACTTTACAGTTAAGAGATGTACTCAAAACTTATCAAATAACAATTCTTACTTTGTTTATTTTATCTCACTTTAGCAGAGAAAAATTAAACGAAGGTTGGTATTTTTTTTTTTTCACTTTTCTTTTAAGCTTCTCTTCTTCTTTGAACAATGTAAATCAAGAAGTAGTTTTACAAAAATAAAAAAAGAATATAAATAATAAATATATGTTTTTTAAATAAAAAAAAAAGTCTAAAAGTTAAAGATTTTTACCGAAGTCGCTTAAAAAAAAGTCATACCATGTTCACTTGGACTAATTTTTATAAAACTTATTAGATGAGTGCCTCATTTCTAGATATTTTAGGGACATGCATATTATTAAATTAAAAACGTGGTACATCTTATATTTATAAAATGGGAGAAATCAAATTTCATCACTTTTATCAAATTTTATACTATCAACAATTTTATAAAAAAATTAGCTTTTCCAGCTTATTCGTTAAATTATAATCTCGTATATAATCATGATTGTTTATATTAAAAATTTAACAATAATAACAACATTATCGAATCATTTATATTTTTTATACTTAACAAAGTTTTATTATATATATAAATCATTAATTAATTTTAAATGAATATATTTTTTATCTGTATAATTTATGTGAAAAGGATTTTTAATTTAACCATAAATTTAATGTTTCAATAAAAATATATGAAGCAGCTTAATATTTAGCAAAGTTGATACTGATGTAATTTAATCTTTTCCTGATTTATTTAAAAAGCTAAATATATTTTAGAAAATGAAAGGTAGCATATATGGGATTTTCGCCGCCTTTGTAGCATGTATGGGATAATTCCAGTAGTGGAAACAAACTTTAAGGTGAAAATGAGGAGGATGAAGGGATGGTGATGCTGAAATGGATAAGATTGGAGCTAAGAAGAGCCCAACTACTCCAAGATGCGACATTTGATTATGCGTTTTGAAAAGGTTGAGGTATCTGCTGCAATCAAATCTGCTTAGAGAAACCAATTTTTTTTTGTCGGTGCTCAATACAGCGGATCTTGTGCATTTTTTGAAACTCATAACCTTACTATGTCCTAAACCAAAAACAAATTATTGTCCTCGTCTCTATTTTTGTTATGATGCGATTGGAGGCTGTTATTTATTGCGTAAAATCAATAATAGTCTATTCTAAATTGATGGGAAAAAAATATCTCAGATAACTAGACCTTGACAATTGATTAGTGGAGAATTGATTCACATAAGTCTTTCACATCCACTTTTTTACTTGCTAATTTCATCAGAAAAATAAAACGACAAAAAAGTTGGGGCTGATAAACTTTTTCCAACATGGTATAGTAATATTTTATTTCAAACATTTATTAAAATAAAATACAATTATATATTATAAAAAGATAATTATTTAGTTTTAAATATTCTTAATAATATATATATATATATATATATATAATCAATCAATTATTTTATTTTACAATTTTGGAGAATATTTATGTATATTTTCTCAAATAACTTACTAAAAGAATGTATGGTTGATATTTAATCATGGTAAGTTCCAATCTTTTGTAACAATGACTAATACAATATTTACATAAACAAATTTAGCCACCGATGAGAAATTGTCTAAGAAATCAATCAAAATTTGTTGTATGTAGTCTTTAACTACTGATTGAGTTTTGTATGAATCAATTAAACCGTCAATATTGTATTATAATTTAAAAGCTCATTTCCATCTTATGTAATGTGTGCCTCACAAAAAAAATCAATTTTTTTAAAACCAAAATTTGCATGTAAAGCTTTAAAGTTGTATATAATTGAATAATTCTGATGAATTATATACGAAAAAAATCGTATATAAAATAAACATAGGTAATTTTTTTACGGAAAAAAATTTGTATATAATGTTATATATGAGGATATACTCACAAAACAAATATGTATGTAAGATATGAGGATATTACCCACAAAACAAATATGTATGTAACAGATTAGAACATTATATACAGAAATGGATTCGTATGTAATAAATGTAGATTTTACCCATGAAATAAAATTCGTATGTAATTGATGAGTGACATTTTTCATGAAAATATTCGTATGTAAAATGTACGGTAAGAATTTTTTTCTTATATTCTTGTAACCCAATTGTAACGTGTACTTATAAATTTTTTTATAAAAATTATATTCCTGTAACCTAATTATGTATTGTATATTTTCATTTTACATGAGAATCGAGAATTTTTAACACTCTCAATTTAAGGTTCAATAACATAATTAGTTAATATAAAATATATTTTCTTTATTCTGTTATTAGTATTATTTTTTTCATTTAAAGAACACTTTTATTTCGTTAAAACAATTTTCATTATCTTTCGATCATCGACTAGGTTGGTATTTGAATTTTTTCTTTAGATCTCTAAGGTATTTTTTATGTTATTATACCCTTAATTATACATTTGTTTTTCTTTGTTCAATTTCATTCGATAGTATTTGAAATTATTTCTAAGACACACATTTGATTATATTTTTTTATATTTTTATTAGTTGTTTATTTTTATCATGTATAATACTATTTTGATATTTTTTATATAATTTTTTTTCTAACTCATTATCATACATGTAGTTTTATCACTATAATTGCATAAATAAATTTTATTTGCTATAATATAATAATATAATATATTTTTATTAATTTTTTACTTTTATCATGTATAACACTATTTTGATATTTTTATATAATTTTTTTTCTAACTCATTATCATACATGTAATTTTATCACTATAATTGTATAAATACATTTTATCTACTATAATATAATAATTTGATGTAAATGTCATGAATTTTTTTTACCACCCTCCAACATATATTGAAGTTCAAAAAATGAAAGATCTATTTTAAAATTATATTATTATTAGTTTAATATTTTTTTAGTTTTAATCAATTATAACTTTTATTTATGAATAAAAAAAGAGATTTCATTCAAATTAAAAAAATTAAAGTAAACCAACATTTAAAATATTTTTTAATTTAAATATTTGTTTCTTTTTTATTTAAAAAAAAAATTAAATTTAATTAACTAAATTTCATTAACATTTATAAATTTAATAAGTATTTTGACTCTAATGAAATTTTATTTAGTATTATAATTTGAAATAAATATAATTATAATTACTTTTTAAGTATCTAAAATTCAAAAAATATACTTCTTTTAATATTAAATATCGAATAATATTATATTTCTTTTGTTTATTAATTTATAAAAATTAATCAATTAATATTTAACATTATAAATACATATATATAAATATGATAATACATGTGTTTATAAAATCGTTTATTTTTCTTTTTTTTTCTATTTATAAATAATTATTTTCTCACTTTTTTATATATTTCATTTTATTTTTAATAAATATAAGTTAATTTTATATATTAATAATAATATTATATTATCATTGTTTACTAATATAATATTATAAATATTTAAAAATGTTTGCGACTGTACTCCGTTATTAACAAAATTTGTTTATGTCAGATCCATCGTCCTCCCTTGTAAAAACCAAGATACATTATTTATACACGTGTCATGTTGGGGGCAAAAGCAGTAGTTATTCGCACTACTCTTGCATCTGCGATTTTTGGAGCAAAAGTAAACATTTAAGAAAACTTCAAAAGTTAGTTCTTATTTGCTCATTCATCAATAAATATATATATATATATATATATATATATATATATATATATATAATATGAATACTATCTTTAATCAATTCCAGAAAGAAAACTGTAATGTTTTTAATAAAATCGCAGTTTTTAAATTCTGTTGAGTTACACTATCATCAACTTCACTTTAAAATTAATTTAATCATTTAAATAACAATATATGTAGTCCTTCTATCCACTTCAATCAGCAAAATAAATTAATTTTTTTTTTAGGTTAACCTTCACATTTTTTTTTTCATAAACTACTTAATTACAAATTTTTGTTACTTAACGGTCATCATTTAAAAAAAATTAACATCCAATTTTTTTATATAAAACTTTTCAATTTTCACACTTTTACCGACACATTGGCAACTTAGTGAAATGATGATGTATTATAAAAAAATATAAAATTAAAAGTATATTAAAACTAGGTTGTTTTGAAAGTATTAGTAATAAAATTATACTACTTTTCAATTTTTTTGACAGATAATTCCTTATTAATACATTTGTAAAATATGTTAAAATTGAGATTTTTGACGGTAAAATCTAAAACAAAAACATGATGATAAAATTTTCCCAATAGTGAATGATAATTAAGTAATAGAAGTGCTATTAAACCTTCTTAACATGCTTCACTACAAACTTCAAGGACTTAAATGATAATTAAATCTTGACTTTTTAAAAGTATAAGTATATATTATATTAATTGTAGCCCAAACAGAGTACAGGTGGTTCCATAGTTTGGAGAAAAGAGGTCAAAGATAGAAGAGTTAGGAATTATAGAAGTGCAATAGAAGCATGAAAAACAATACACCTATACAAGTACCACCTAATTAGTGGCGAAACTTGGACTAAAATTGTAGAGGGCCAAATTAGATTTGTTATATATAATTTTTCTTTAGAAGAAAAACTATTCATTTTTTTCTCTTCATTTATTCTTCTTAAAACAAACACACATAATAACAGAACTCAAAAAAATATTATTATTCATTCGCTATTATATCATGCTATTATATCATGATACCAATTCATGAATACCATTTTAGACAAGTCATTCGTATCTCATCAATTTGATTTAGTGATGTTGTCAAATTTGATGTCGTTTTTCCTAGATCACGTTCTAATGAATTGTTAAATTCATTATATGTAACTCTAAGAACTTTAGAGATTTGTTTTATATTGTCTTAAATTCTTGGTTCTTATTAAATTTCTCAAGTTTAGTTAACATAAATGCATTTTTTTTTCAACTTCATCACAAACCTTCATCTTTGAAAAAAAAGAATCAATTTTTTTACTTTTTATCATAATCTTTTTAATATAAATTTATCACCTCTTATCTATTTAGAAAAAATAAAATTTATTCACAAATCACAATGATCACAATGCAAAACATAACAAAACTCATACTACTTTAATTAAATAAGCAATACTGTATAAATTCAAAACTTAAAAAAAGTTTACCATAGGTAGCGAAAAACACAAAATCCCTAAATTTCATAATTAAGGGTTATAATAATTTAGAAAAAATTATAATTAGGGTTCATACCAATTTCACAAAAGAATCCCTAAAATTATAATTAGGGTTTATATTAATTTGGGATAAACTTAATTTGGAAGAAACATCCTAAAAAGAATCATAAACTAACATACATAAATCATAATAAGATACTAACCTTGATTTGTGAGAGATCATGCAAGAATGTATACATGAATCTCAATCTATGTGTTTCCAACCTCTATTTTCCAACCTATCTATTTGTATTTATCTCTCTTCATACACTTTTATGATAATTTACATGGTAGAAAAATCTTATAGTTAGAAAAAAAAACTCCAATCTCTTTTATAAATTAATGTCTCTATTAAATTTTTTTATTTTATCTTTTATTATAATTTTCTATAATATAATTTTAATATAAATAATATATAATATAATTTCAAAAAATATATAAAAATATATAAAAAAAATTCAAAAAAAAAATGGGGGAGCCGTGGCTCCCCCCTGTCCTATCCTAGTTCCGTAATATCCAGTACCCCTTTGAAGCGGACTAGTATTTTGACCCTAAATAGATGGTGTTTTGTTAAGTGTAACATCCGAAGAACATTGATTCTAGCAGAACTACTGTATTCGAATACGTGGACGTAATATTCGAATACTAGGTTTATAGATGTTTGAACATTATAAAATTACACGACTATCTCATTTTTATTTTTACTAAGCCTTACACGAAAAATGTCATCATCAAAATGAAGAAAATTAAGGGCTATAAACTGTTCTCCGAAGGCTTTATTAGATTCTTAAAGTTAATCATAAGAAAAGAAAATAGTTGTAAATATCTTTTAGGAGTAAAATGTTTTGTTTATAACTTTTTTTTCAAAAATTAGAGCCGTCAAAATGGGTCGTCTGGCTCGACCCGACCCACCATGGGTTGGCTACTTAGTGGACTAACCCAATTCGGTTCACTTATAAGTGAGTTGAAAAATTTTGAACTCGACTCGGTCCATCACGGGTTGGTGGGTTAAACGGGTTGGTTCACTAGCTCACTTAATTAAAATAAAATATAATTTTTTTCTTAAGTCATAAACTATAATTCGGATTAAAATTAAATAAACTTCAATACAATCTAAGTACAATCCAAAATAATATTAAACTCTAATACAAACCAAAATTAAAAAAAAAAAAATACTATCTAAGATCAAAGCATTTTTGTCACTTATCCAACTATAATATTAGAGTCTTGAATGGATAAATCTATAACATGTTCATCTCTTGAAGTATCTTCTTTATCCTTATCTATTTGGAGTTGAAGTAAGATTTCGATTTGTCAATTCACTAATGTGTTTGGTTAAAAAAACAGTCAAACATTCCAAAGCTCAAAATAATATGTGTACCATACGTATTGATTGGATTCTTAGGGGATCATGTCAAAAATTAATTCGTGTTAACATTTGTAAAAAAATTTCTATCTAACCCAACACAAATCTATAATAAACTGGGTTGGCCATAGGTTCTGACTCACTTAGAAAACTATAAAAAAAATTATCAAAATTCTTTTGAAATTAAATTCTTCCTTAATTATAGACTTTAGAGATACATTTATGCTACCATGACGAAGATAATGTCATATTCAGAATCCAATTATTGAATAGTACGTTGCGGTCTGGTTCAACCAATGAGTGGGTCCCACGTCGGAGGTACCTACCAATGGAACCTGTTCGTGATCAATCAACGTCTCTAAGCTGTCCAAACTGTAGTGATTAACACATAGATAGATGAATTAATGGCTGACATTGCCTCAGCTACAAGACCTTCGATCTTCACAAGAACATTTAAAGCTCATAAGTAACATTGTTAGGCCTGTCACCAGTAATGATTAATTAAAATCATACCAAACCTTTTTATCAACTTATAATCGATTCTTAAATGTTCACGCCTGCTAATAACTTATTTTAGATGAATGTAAGACATTTTTGTTCGCTAGTTAAGGAAGGATTAATTTCTGTATTCTAGGTTCTTTTTAGTAGATACTCTTTTATACTACGTAATTTGAAAATAAAATTATACATTACTGATCTATCCGAATTTCTTGGGTTGATTTGAGGTCAAAGAAACATGTTCTTGATGTGTATTTGAGTTTTTGATCGTAAAAAAAAAAAAATACACCTGCAAAGACTCAGACCCTAAATCAGTATGATATACTTTTGTGAGTATTTAAGTATATAATAAGTATTGAGTTAGATTACTGGTAGTATTTTTAAGTTTTCGTGAATCTAGTAATATTCGGAAGATAATAACAAATATGATAAAATCAAAGTATAATAATAAATATTATAAGATTATGTTAATTATCAAAATGGGTTCTGTTTAAATTTTTTTATATATTCAAATATTATTATTTTTTATTTCAAAAAGATTATGGATCTCACACTCGGATTATTTTAAATTTAACGATAATAATATATTTTGGACCTAATATAGCTCCATTACATCATAAAATAATATTTTGTTCAAGAGAGTTAGATAATTTTGAGCCGTTTCTTGGTTATAATTAAGTGTACGATAGCAAGTTAGTTAAGAAATTTGAAAAAGTACTTATATATTTAAATGATAAAATATTTTCTTTTACGTTATGTCTTCACATTCAGATATGAAGTGAAATTTTTGAAAAAGCACATTTGCAATGACAAAACCTGAATGAAGAGGGAGCGTCAAATATTGTAAAGATGTGTAGCTACAATAAACGTCTGAAGACAGAAGAGTACTGTCGGGTCGTATTAACTAAAATTCCTAATATTATAGACCGCTTCAGGACATATATTATGCCTAATTAGAAGGAAAAGAAAAAAAAAGAATGTACTTTTTAAAGTGGTGTTTGACTCTCTTTTTTCTCATTGTTTCCTGGTAATAGTGATGTCTTGATTATGTTTATTTATTTAACATTTTTTTATTTTAATTTACATACGATAAAGTTTCTTCTGTTTTAAAAATTAGAAAAAATTGACTATCTGGATTATTTTACGTTGAACTTAAATTCTCAAATTCTAGTTTTACTCAAATTATCTATAAATTAAATTGATTAAATTGTTATGTTAAATTTATCAGCTAAACCATCAAAGTTTAAGACATAGCAAAAGGACAAACTTTACATGAAATTCAAAATAAATAAATAAAACACCGTACTCACACTATCTTTAAATCCTATAATCTCACATCATACGTAACCTTTCAATTTTAATCTAAAAAATCGCGTATGGTGTAAAATAAGAAGAATTATAAGTATCATTAACTTAATTATTTGTAAAGATAGATAATATAAAAAAATATATTTTAGATTAAAATATTATCTTGGTCCCAATTTTCATTAAATTTTGTCAAATCAATCATAAGTTTATTTTTTTTTTCAAATAGATCAAATTTTGGTGAATTTTATTTAATTTAGTCTTTTTTTTCTAATCCTGTCTAAATAATTAACAGCTATGAGCAGTAACGGCACGTGTCACTTGATGATTTTTTTTTTTAATTTTTAAATTTTTTAAAAATTTAAATTTCTTTTAAATTTTTTTTAAACTTTTTAAAATTTTTTCTAAAATTATTTTTAAATGTTCATGTGTCAATCCAACAACGTGCCATATGTTCAATTTGGTCCTTATATTCATTATTTTTGTTTAATTTAGTTCCAATTTTTTTTAATATGAACTAATTTTGTCCTTCTCCAAATTAAGATCAAATTTAATTTTTATATTAAAATTTTTATTAAATAAATTAAAATTCACAACATTATAACTTTTATTTAAAAATTAAATTTGGTTTCAATTTCGAGAGGGACAAAATTGCTCAATTTTAAATAAGATTATGACTAAATTGAACAAAAATAACAAATATAGTGACTAAATTGAATATAAAACATTGACTCTGACACATGACACTATGTTAACTTGGCACGTGAACATTTAAAACAAATTTTAAAAAAATTAAAAAATTAAAAATTTTAAAATTATACCAAAAATATTAAAAAAATAAAAAAAATCACCAAGTAACATGTGACCGTCACTGTTCATTACAATCAATGATTTAAACGGTGTTAGAAAAAAAGACAAAATTGACGAAAATTGGAACATATTTAAGCATAAAAACAAAATTAGGAATTATTTGACAAAACTTAACGAAAATTGAAACGAGAAAAATATTTTAAAATTAACTCGGTCTCATAAAATTATATTATAAAATAAAATTTATTTATATAATTGTAAATTAGTTTCAAACAAGCTCTAAAGCATACCTTTGTTTTAAGAAAATGATTCATACATATTTTTTCAAATTTATAAAATAATATCTGTGTAAGTGATGTTTAAATTTATCAACCAAAAATATCATTTGATTATATATGTTATTATGTTTGAATTTTATTTTATGTTTAAAAATTTAGAAATACAATTTTAATTAGAAAATGTCCTTCATAATTGTCCAAAATAAATATGTTTTGATTTGGTTAAAGTGCTCAAGAACAAGGATAGCAGTAATTGCATAAATAAATGAACTAATTAATAAAAGTCGTACTCTGTGACTTTTCTTCGTAGTTAAGGGGGATTTAATTGCAGAAGTTTGCAATTATATATATATATATATATATATATATATATATATATATATATATATATATATATTAAAATTTCAATGTTATAAGGTTTCAAATTTTTATAAGAATATCAAAATTACTGAGAAATAATTATATTTTTTAGGTGTGACAAAAATTTAATTATCGAATGTATAGATATGCATGTGTACGTATGCATATAATTTGTTGAAAAATATGAATCTTTCACTCAAATTTCAGAATTCTAACTTTTAAAATGTATTTGCATCCAACAAATTAAGATGTATGCACCAATGTTTTAGGTATAATCTAAAATATATACAAACGAATAATGTTAATTCAGATTATAAATAAAAATAAGCATAATTAATTAAAGAAATAACACCATAAAAAATTGCATGTCTCATAATTCCTAGAGACAAACCAAACATGTAATTATGATATAATTTAGGCTTAATTTCATTTTAGTGCTCTAATTTGTTTGAAAATTTAATTAGATCCGTGTTCTTATTTGATACAATTAAGTCATTTAGTTTTTATAAATGATCTAATAAGATACTTTTTGTTATATTAGCATTAATTTTGTCTTCTTACATGTCACGTGTCAATTAGTAATATTTTTAATTTTTAGTTATTGTTGTGTCACGTGGCACTGCACTGTGGTAATATCACATGTCCCTACAATGTCATGTATCAATGTTAGTGTCACATGATAGTATCTTGTATTTAATTTAGCCCATATAATTGAGATTTTGACTCAATTTTGTTTAAAACGAAAAATGTTGTTCGTTTCTCAAACGTGATCAAATTAGTAATTAAGCTTAATTACAACTTATATATACGTACTAAAATAATTTTTTAATTGTATTGATCAAATCATTCCACATAAATATTGAAATTAATTTATTTTATACATTTTAATTTCAATAAAAAAATACCTATTTTAAACTTATAAAATTTTAAAATATTAAAAATGTAAATATAAGTGACGGTTGTAATTTTTAATTTTTCATATTTAAAAGCATTTTAAAAAAGTGTTTTTTTGTTAACTTATTTATAAATTTAATGTAATAAATACGTTTACATGTTTTAACTAAATTACATTTTTTTATATTTTTTAAAATTATATTTATATATTATTTATATTAAAATTATATTATGGAAATTATAATAAAAGATAAAATAAAATATTTAATGGAAACATTGATTTATAAAAGAGATTAGGATTTTTTTTGGCTACAGGATTTTTTCACCATGTAAATTATCATGAAAGTGTGTGAGAAGAAATAAGGTTTAATCAGTCGGACGTTATCCACATTCATTTAGATGTGTCAGTTTGATACCCGCTTTTAAAAATGTATCAATTGAGTCCCAACTTTTGAAAAGATGTCTCAACTAGGTCCTTTTCAGCAAAAAATTATTAGGTCCTAAATTTTGATATAAATATCAATACTTAATTTTGTAAGTCATTTTAAATATCAATACCGTTAACGGCTATAGTAATTTTTTTCTAAAATGGACCACACTTTTTCAAAAGTTGGGACTAGATTGACACATGTTTAAGAGTGGGTACCAAATGGACACATATGAACGAAAGTGGGTACCATCCCACTAATTAAACCAAGAAATAAATACAAAGGGATAGATCGAAAAACAGAGGTTGGGGAACACATAGATTGAGATTGAAGTAATTCTCGCATGATCTCTCACATATCAAGGTTAGTATCTTATTATGATTTATGTAAGTTAGATTTATGATTCTTTTTAGAATGTTTCTCTAAATTAAGTTTATCCCAAATTAGTATAAACCTAATTATGATTTTAGGGATTCTTTTATGAAATTGGTATGAATCCTAATTATACTTTTTCCCAAATTATTATAACATTTAATTATGATATTTAGGGATTTTGTGTTTTCTGCTGCCTATGGTATTTTTTTTTTAAGTTTTGAATTTATACCGTGTTGCTTATTTAATTAAAGTGGTATGAGTTTTGTTATGTCTTGCATTGTGGTAATTGTGATTTCTGAATATAAATTTTATCTTTTTTCTAAATAGGTGAGATGTGATAAATTTATATTAAAAAGATTATGATAAAGAGTAAAAAAATTGATTCTTTTTTTGAAGAAGAAGGTTTGTGATAAAGATGAAAAAAAAAGGCATATATGTTAACTAAACTTTTTATGAGAACCAAGAATTCAAGACAATGAAAATCAAATCTCTAAAGTTTCTAGAGTTATATATAATGAATTTAAAAAGTCATTAGAACGCGATCCAGGAGAAGCGTCTTCAAATTTGACTATACCCACCAAATCAAATTGATGAGGTACAAAAAAATTATCTAAAATAATATTCATAGTTTGGTATCATGATATAATAGCAAATAATAGTCATATTTTTTTGAATTATACTATTATGTGTGTTTGTTTTAAGCAGAGAAAATAAGGAGAAAAAATGAAAAACATTTTTTTTCTAACTTAAAAAAATTATATATAACAAATTTAATTTGACACTCCTAAATATTTTCTCCAAGTTCTGCCAATGCAACCTGACTAACACGGGTTCAATCCGGATAAGTTGGGTTCTTGATAGACAAGGTCAAAAACTAACCTACACCGACATTTATAAAAAAAAATTCGACCCGATCTAACTTAAAGTGAACCAGGTTAATCCAGGAGTTCTAACTCACTCTTACAACTCTGTAAAAAGTATAAGAAAAGAAGTATAGGAAGAAGAAAATATAGATGAATGGTTTTAGCAATTGGTAACATCCGTGGAGACATTAATATACAGTAATAGTGTTCATTGAATTTATGATACAGAGATGTATACATGTATGTATGGTATGCACACGGTGAGAAAGTGATTTAGGCCGGAGAGGATTAAAGGAGCCAAACAATAACACAAACTGTTGGGTAGGGCCTAATGACGGCAAACCATGAGCTGTAAGGAAAGCTAAGCTCTGTTTGACACATTTCATTTCAATGCAACTCTTCTTAATTCCCTTCCATTCCTACCTTTTCTTTCCCATATAAATAGCTCACTCCCTCTATCTTCCATTTCACAACAAAATTTTTCTTCCATATAAACATACATATATTATCCATGACCACCTTTTACCATGTTAGAAATGGCAGTGTTCTTTTCCTATGGGTTCTGGTATCTGCTGCCTGTGTTTGGGGTCGACCAGCCACGTTTCTGCAGGACTTTCGTGTCACCTGGGCTGACTCCCACATCACTCAAATTGATCAAGGCAGGGCAATCCAACTAAGGCTTGACCAAAACTCTGGTACTTCCATATATAACTCTTCCGTGCTTTAAACAATCATATCAATTTTACACATGTTCTTCTATTCTACATTAAAAGTTTAATAACAATTCATACCCTTTTTCCAACAGGATGTGGCTTTGCTTCCAAGGTGAAGTACATGTTTGGGCGTGTTAGCATGAAGATCAAACTCGTCCAGGGAGACTCTGCTGGCACAGTCACTGCATTTTATGTGAGTTCAAATTTTATTTTTATATATCCTTGCAAAAGTCTAATACCCCAAACTGGAACGCTGACATATATAATATTATTGTGGTCTCTGTGCTAGCTGAACTCTGACACGGACAATGTTCGCGACGAGCTTGATTTCGAGTTCTTGGGGAACCGTACTGGACAACCTTACACAGTTCAAACAAACATCTACGCTCACGGAAAGGGTGACAGAGAGCAGAGGGTTAACCTCTGGTTTGACCCTTCCGCGGACTTCCACACTTACTCCATTCTGTGGAACCATCGCCACATTGTGTAAGTATATACACATGATAACAAAACTGAAATATTATTAATAAAAGATATTGAAAACAGAAATGGCGAATTTGTTATGTTGCGTGCAGATTCTACGTAGATGATATTCCAATCAGAGTGTACAAGAACAACGAGGGAAGGGGGGTTCCGTACCCGAAGATGCAGGCGATGGGAGTGTATTCGACACTGTGGGAAGCAGATGACTGGGCCACAAGGGGTGGTTTGGAGAAAATCGATTGGAGCAGAGCACCATTCTACGCTTACTACAAGGACTTTGATATTGAAGGGTGCGCAGTGCCGGGACCAGCTAACTGTGCTTCCAACCCCAGAAACTGGTGGGAGGGTGCTGCATATCAGGCTCTTAACGCCATTGAAGCCAGAAGGTACAGGTGGGTTCGTATGAACCATGTCATCTATGATTACTGTAGAGATAAGTCAAGGTACCCAATCACCCCACCAGAGTGCCTTGCTGGCATTTAATTCAGTGGCGCACAATTCACAACATTCCTTCCTGCTTCATTTATACCTACATCCTATGTTTTTCACTTTATTTTACGTTGTTTTCTTCTGTTGTTGTGTACACACAATGTTCACATACCAAATTATTCTTGGGTCCAACCCTCTGTTCCTATATCTCACCATGCAAACCTCTTCAGGTCCTCTTACTTTGTGTTTTGGCGCTCGCTCGCATGTTGTTTGCTGTATAAGAAAAACTTTTCTACCCATTATTGTCAGGATTAAATGAAACTTTTTATTATTTCTTTTTTATGTTTTTGGTGTCTCAATTTATGTGGAATAAAGTCTTCCTCTGTTTCTGGATAAGCAAAAAGGACAACATAAATGGTGGGTCTAGAGACCGCATTAACATGCTCCAAACTGATCTTATTGGCTCTTTCATTGTTCGCCAGTTGTTTTATAATTTATTAATGTCACATCAATGTATCCGAGTCATGGAAAGTTTAGTATTATCGTATAATTTAATTATCAGAATTTCTGAATTTGAGAATAATTATAAGAAAGAGTAAATACAATTCGGTAGCGAATAAGTTGTTTTCTATAAATACGAATTAAATCTTTTATTTATCATCACGTTAAAGGTGTATTTAGCATGCATAATTTCGTTTTATATAAATATTTCTTTTACTTTAAGTTTTACTTCTTTTTTATTAAAGTCATGCTTACAATATAAAAAATGATTACAATATGGAAATAAAACAAATATCACATATATCAAGCACAAATTCAGTAAAAAAGATGATAAATTATATTTAACAAACATAATTTTAATTTTAGTATAAAAGAAAACATATACTTATGGTGTACGACTTTAATAAAATAATACGAAAATATATGAAGCAAAATAAAATGTGTTAAACACCATTTTTATGTAATGAAAAATAAATAAAAAATAAAATCGTATTTGTGAAAACAATTTTTTCAACACAAACTCATATTTCTCACGGACAACGTATCCAATTTTATATTAATCCATCCAATTTTTGTTGTTGTATGATTCCTTAAAGAATCCAATAATAAAGTCAGTCTTTTAGAATAATTTATAAATTTTTGATATTAAGTGCTCGTCATCATTCATCTATTAGTGTGTTTGCATAGAAATTTTTTACAAATTAAAATTGTAAGAATTTCGTTAATTGATTATTATAATGCTAAAAGAATTGTTGATGAATACGTTAGGTTAGCTGTTGTTGGTTTATACCGTAATGTAGCATTAAGAACTTAACAAATCAATTTGTAACCACACGTTCTATTCCAGCTCCCTGGTTTATACGGGTCTCACTCACCTAATGTTCAGTAGAATAGAACAAATACGTTTGACCAGATGAAAAAGTAAGAATCAGACAATTAGGAGAAAAATCATAAAAATAATGTAATGTCTAGAAATTAAGCTTAGAGAACATAATTTAATTAAAACGCATTGAGAATGTATCCACTATTTTTTTTTTTTTTCATTTCCACATGAGTGGAGAAGTACAATACATAAATGCCATTTTTTTAGTGCATGCAATGCATGAACATAATGTCATGACCTGTTTTTGTTGTTGTTTCTTATCCAAATTGTTAAGTAGGAGGTTGGCAGGTATCTTTCGGTTCCCCATTTATTATTAGTGTTATGTTATCACATTCACTCCTTTCTCTTGCTGTAATTTTAACGGGGGAAGAATAGAGAAGTGAAATTATCATGGCCGATCGGAAAGCCCCTTCACTGCCTCTTGTTTTTTCATTTCTTCCATTTGCAATATCTCTATGTTTAAGGCACCAAGATCGTTTCATCCATACAATTATTGATCAGAATTTAAATATAAGTTATAGACTCGCATTAGGTAGAAATGAGAGAGTGGAATACCATATAGGACGAAGATTCATAAACCCATTATTTAAGATTTTGGATTGAGAATGATTTTGATGTCTTATGTGGTTAGGTTCAGGTCTCATTGTATTAGAGTCAACAAGTGGTATCAAAGTCGATGGTTAATCTTGGTGACCAGCTTAGACGAGTACAATGTCCTTGTATCAAAAGTCTCTCTGACAAGAGTAATAGGTAAGCGTGTAATTATATATAAATAATGATTTAAAATTATTTTTATAAATTTTATTGAGTGATAGAAAATATAAAAAAATATTTATAAAAAAATGAATAATACAATATATTTTGTATGAAAATAAATTTAACATATAAAGTGAAAAATAGTTTATTTACATGGAGACTTTTTTTTTCTTTTAATAGTAATTTTAGAAGTAACACATTTTTATTATAATCATAATAAATTATTATTTGCGTTATTAATTTTTATTATGTTGTTTTTTCATAATAAGGATAATGAAATAAGTGAAGGGATAATTTAGTAAATCTGGCAGTGTCACCCTCTAATCTCATTATGGGTAGTGAAATTGGATTTTCGGTGAATTCGTCTAATCATCTCCTCCTATCACCTTGTACTACTTCCAAAAGAACACACTACTCACGCATTAATCCACCCAAAAGAACATAATGTAAGAGTGTGTTCTTTATGTTCTTTTGAGAGGAATTATTTGAGGGAGAGAGAGAGAGAGAGAAAGGGAGTGGGTGGATTTGAGTAAATTTTGAGGGTGAAATTTTTGTTGTTCTTTTTAAAGGATTTGGAGGTGATTATGAGGTAGATTTAAGAGTAAAACTTGTGAAAATTTGTGAAGGATTTGACTGATATGATTAATTAAAAATAAAATTTAATAGATGAAAAAATAAGATTACTAAATTCTCCTTGGTATTAAAAGTAGTATAAAATGATATTTAGGTGAGCTGTAATTTTTTTTATAATGAATAAAATTATTAAAAATAATTATTAATTAAAATAAATAGAAATTATAATATAGTGGATATAAAAAAATTTAAAATTTTGATGCATGAAGTTGGAATTTTGGAATAGGATGAGTTGTTTTTAAATGATATAAATATAAAGTTATAATAGAAAGTAGAACAGGTTCCAAAATAGCCAGAATCGGTTTCATTGTGCACTTCTAAAATATCATATTTGGTTCCAAAAGTTCTTGGAACCAATTTTGTTTTTGCCTCCATGCAGCATTGACATTCTGCAATTCCATTTTCTCCTATGTTCTTTGCATCACAAACCCCATCTTTCATGTTTTCTCCAAGTTGGTTGCACCATACAACCACCATCATGATGAGCATAGTTTGGTAAAATCTCATTATTCACCCGCAAATCTCTTCATGAAAACGAGATGGTAAAAAGGGTTTTCTCCTGTTGTTCCACACCTTCACTCTCCTCCAAATATGCATAAAGGAACACACTCAATCAATACTAATCATCGCTCGCAGTTCTTTATCTACACAAATGAACATAGTCTAAGTGATTAGTTTTATTATTATAAGGTCAAACTAACATATAAAATTACTAAGATGAACAATATCCTGAAATTTTGTTAGAAGTAATAAGGTGACTTAACGGTAAATTCAACCCCAATAACACTTGGAAGTTATAAATTTGAAGTTATATCCACAGTTTCTCATCTCTCTTCCAACTTTACCATTAAATTGTCTTATAAATATATGTATATATCTATTTATAAATGTTAGAATTATACATCTATTCTAATTTAAAAATGTATAGGGCTTTTTAAAATGTTAATTCAAAGTTTTTATATTTATTTTGTTCTTGAGTTTAAAATATTTTTAAAATATTAATTTTATACTTTTTTCTATGAAATAAAACATTTTTTATCTATGTTTTCAATTATAAGACAGGATTGTATTATCTTAAAATTTTTATAAATTATAGATTTTTCATATTTTTATCTTTTATTAACAAAATATTGATAATGATATATAATAAATTTATTTTATGTTGCCATTAACATGTTTTTATATGTTACAGTATTTAGTACTATTATATTATTTATAAATTTGATTTGATTATTCAATCATTACAATTAAATAAACAAAAAAGTATTATTTTTTAAATGCTTTTGTGTTATGTAATATATTATGATTATTAATTTTAATATTTTAAAAGGTAATATTATATATATTAATAATTGTGTACAATATATATATATATATATATATATATATATATATATATATATATATATATATATATATATTATTTCTATTTGAAACATTGTTTTAAGAACAATTAAATCTTTTATAATTTAATTTAAAGTTATTTTTTACATATAAAAACTAACATTAGGAAGTCTAAATTAGCTTTTGAATGTTTTACAAATTTTGCACCTCTTAAGAACTGTTTACTGTGTACGATTTAAACTGGACTTTACCAAGTTCACTCTCGTCTGTTCTTTCTGAGCTTCGATGAATTTGGGTCTTTCTTTCTGCACATCCAAAATTTCTTTTACACCTCAAAAAAAAAATTAAATCACAAAAATATCATTTGACCATTTAAGTGAAGTTAGGCACATCACACCTCCAAAATTACATCCGGATGTCGACTTCTGGTAAAGAATACATTCGGAAGTCAAAATATATTACCGAAAGTCAACATATATTAGTAGAAGTCGACTTTCGAAAGTCAACATATATTATCGGAAGTCGACTTTCAAAAGTCAAATATATTTGAAAGTGGAGGTGAATGTCAATATGACACAAGCAAACTGATAGACATAAAAAAGTAAATATAAAAACTATTTTTTATTTTTAGATCTTTATATATTTTTTTAGAAAAAAAAAAAGAGATTTTAAAATAAGTGTTACACAACATGAGCCGAACAGACACTAAAGAGATAGGAAAAGAAAATATTTTCTACATTTTTCTTTTTCTTCCCTTATCAGCACTCACACAAACACACATGCTTCTTATATTTGTCACGAGAAAAGCAAAAATATTAGAAAATGAGACAAGAAAAAAAAAAATAAAGGTAGTTGTAATACGGAGAACAAGAAAAATTAGTAGAGAAAAATAGACATTAAAATAAATTGTAAATTAGAAATAAAAATTATGCACACAAAAAGATGTATCCTATTGATATATTTTATTTATTATTATACTATATTACTATTATTAATATTTAGAAATTATTCTGATATGAATATTTCTTATTTGTTTTCTACATTCATTGTATCACAGATATTCCTTTAATATTATCAATGGTAATTTAAATATAATGTATTTTCGGATTAAAAAATATATCCTGGTTTATATAATTCAGAATATAATGAAAAAATAAAATACATCCTAGATTACAATTTCGCAATTTTGAATTATATGATCCAAAATGTATTTTTTATTGTGTTACTAATTACACTATTTTCCGAATCTGGAAATAGATTTCAGACTGGACAATTCCGAAAAAATCACTTTTAATGAGTACCAATTTTGGGTTATCACGTTTTATGGATTGTAGGAAGAGAAAGAAGTTCAGAAAGAAATTCATTAATGCAATCAGGCTGGCCCATCTCTTTTCATCTATTTGGGTTTGATAAATTATTATAGAATGGAAATCTGGTCTGGATGCTGAATTCTAACAAATATAAACAAATCATAAAATATAATTTTCTAGGTATATGTACAAATATTTGTTTTACTATTTTTTTATTTACAAGTGAATAACAAATATAAAAGTACTAGGGAAGTGAATTATTAAAATCAATTATTTTAATTTGGTTAAAATATCAGAATAAAAAATGTAATTAGATGTACGTGTACTGTTGTTTTAATCTATAATTTTATGGAACACAAGTTTCCACGACTTGGTATACTTAAATTCTTCCTTTTAACATTGCATTATCAATATTATTGTGCTATGGTTATTATCATATTATACTGTTATATTATTACTATTGTAACGCATTTTTAATATATATATATATATATATAATACTGTAATATCATTAAATTAATATACAAAATACATTTTTATTTATTAAAACAAGGTGGAATAAATAAAGAAAATAAAAAAATAACTGTAAATAAGAATATATGTCAATTTTTAAAGAATATATAAATAATTAAATTATAATAGGTAAATATTCTTTTCATATACAATTATAGATTATTATTATTATTATTATTATCATCTTCTGTGTATAAATATATGATAATATAATAATAATAATAATAATAATAATAATAATAATAATGATAATAATTATTATTATTAATATTATTGAAAACACATAATTATAAAAAATAATAAAATTATTATTTTTTTATTATTAGAATTTATAAATAATTTATGAAATTAAAATAAATAAATTTTTAAATTTTTTTTGTAAATAATTCTTTGTTTATTTTTAAGTATTTTATAATTAAAAATGGTTAAATTTAAAAAAGTCTAATAAAAATGATTAAATTTAAACAAAAAGTAATATTGATAAAATAATTATTTTAATTTTTTTTAAAGGATAAATTTAGAAAATGAATGTAGACAAAAAGGCAGTGTTCACTTTGTTATAATAAATAATAATAATAATAATAATAATAATAATTATTATTATTATTATTATTATTATTATAAAATTAAATATAAATAATCTATATTATCTTCATCTATATTATTATACAAAGGGTTTCTTCTCTTTGTTTTTTAATTTTACGCTTTAAATAAATATTTTGGGATCTCCTTCTTTTATGTCCACAATTTTTTTTTAATTTTAAATAAAAGTTTTTCTACACAAAAATAGTTATTTTATTAATTTTATCTTTAAGTATTTAACTCTAAAACTTATCCATTTTTAATTATAAAATTATGTAAAAATTATTAAAAAATTATAACAATTATTTACATACAATAAAATTTTAAATATTATTTTGTATTATCATGAAAAAAATTAAACATGTAACAACCCAAATTTCTTCGTATATTTTCATTAAGTACTCATAAGATTTTGATAATACTAATAATAATAAATGAAAATAAATTTATTCATCTTACAATTCTTAAAGTTAGAAAAAATTGTTTTGTAATATACATTCCATATAAATCATAAGTAATTCAAAACATAAAATGGAAACTTAATATAATGTTAAAAATAATTGAAACATATTTTCTAAGATATTCGTATACTAATCTTTTAGTTTTATATTCTAACTTTCGTGCTAGTGTCACCTTCAGCTCATATAAGTGCTCTTGTATATAAAAATATACAATCATAACATTAGACAAGAAACAAAAGACACATAAATGCAAGGGTAAGTTAATGCAAAAGAAAAAAAAAAAAAGAAGAAGAGCGAATATACTAGAAATAGTAACATATCACACTAATTATGAATAATATCAAAGTATGTTTGATAGAAGAAAAGCTCTAGAAACATCTTGTCTCATTTCTCCACATATTACTACACAAATACTCACATAGTGAACATCCTTTTTAAAGACCAACATAAAAACTCACAATGCATTTAAAAGAAGAAGTTTAAAATGAAAGCAGTACTAACTTATTCTAAAGATTATAAAAAAAATGCTACAAATTTATGGGTGGCAACGTGGGGACAGACAAGCCCGCCAGCCTGCCAAAATGAGCAAGTTGACATTTTTAACCTGCCAACGCATTTTGATCCTGTCCACGTAGTCCGTCAAATCATCGGACCAAAGGCCAACCAACCCGTCTTTAGCCCACTAACTCGTTCTTATTTTACTTTAAATTTAAAGATAATTAAAAACATTAAATTTTTCATATTATATATTTATAAAGATATAAATATGTAATACTATTATAATTTAAATCATTAACACTTACAAACTAAGTTCCAATTTTTAGTTATAATAATTATTTAATTAAAAATATTAATTAATTAATTAAAATATTACAAATATTTATATGATTAAATATTCTTTAAATATTCATTTCTAAGTATATATACAAACAAATTTTATAATTAAAATTAAAAAAAAGTATCGGGCCATCCAATTAGCTCGTTGGCTTGTCCTGTGGCAGGACGGGTTGCAATTCCAGACCCTTTTTACAATGAGGGACCAACCAGGTGGACTCTTTTTTGGTAGACCAGGGGTGGGATGACCCATTTTGCGACCCTTATACTACTCCATTACTTTAGTTCAATATTATAGAGAATGACAAAATAGATCATGTTTGACCAGGGATGTCAATGGGGCGGGTTGGGTACAGATAGTAGTTCTCCCGTACCCTACTCGCTGGATAAACTATCTGTCCCGTACCCGTACCCATATCCATCGGGTATCCGTTATGCGGATACCCACATAATTTTTTAATATCCACAGATATCCACGAGTATATGCGGGTATTTACGAAAAAAAAAATATTTTATAATATATTTTAATCGTAAATTCAAATAAAAGACAATACATAGCATTCATAAATTTTAAACAAAGTCCAAATAACCCATTTAAGTAGTGTTGAATAACAATTTACAAAGAAATTAATTTTTTTAAAACTAATTGATAAAAAAGTAACTCATTCAAAATCAATATGTTAATATTTTATTAGTGATTTTTTTTTAATTTAAATTAGAGTATAGGGGGTATGGGTATCCACAGGTACGAATACTATGATATCCATACTCACTTCGTTAACATGCGAGGTATTAAAAATACCCGTACCCGTTACCCGCGGATATCCATTTACAACATTCATTTTTTATCCGTTGCAGGTTTTATCCACAAATACCCATAAGTATTTTTGACATCCCTAGATTTGACAAGTTTACCAATCCAAAAAAATCTGATCAAGATAGAGTTTAAAATCTGCAAAGTTGATCCAAAGGTCAAGATGATCCTTTTGTCACCCCTAGTCAGTGTTGTACAATTACACAATTGCAACTTTCTTATTAAGGAAGGATAATACCTTACACATGGATGAAATTAATATATACATACATATATATATATATATATATATATATATATATATATATATATATATATATATATATATATATATATATATATATAATAATATAGTTTTA
>Ga0214542_1005534_pt1 | contig 23931 bp, 11 predicted proteins | sample CNSS1metaG_FD_160096 | JGI IMG/M metagenome (GOLD analysis project Ga0214542, IMG submission 160096) | Root nodule microbial communities from cowpea collected in UCLA plant growth center, Los Angeles, California, USA - CNSS1 | ecosystem: Host-associated > Plants > Roots > Nodule | place: USA...
ATAAGCACACATTCCTCTCTTTTATAATTCATATATACTTACCTCTTAAATCAATTCCAACACACACTTTATTTTCCCCTTCTCATTTTCCCAACCCTTTGCATGCTTACAATTCACATACCCCACAAAAGACACAATGAAAGTTATATACTTATTCTGCATGCCCTCGCAATTCCATTACATTTAAAGTATGATTATCATGTTCCCATACTTTTCCAAAACCCGTTATGATCATGCAACACTCGGCCATAGTGATATCATCAATAGTGGCCTTATTCCTACACTTATAACATCTTACATTCGAGCTAACATATATAGGTTCATATATTCAACATGTCTCAGCAAGCACTACCAAAAACATATTCATCAATCATGCATCAATATATTTATATGTATACCTTCACCAATCAAGGCCATATCAGCACTTGATCACACTTAATCATCCATTAGTAATCATACTATTAGGGAATTCAACAACCAATCATGAGTGATGTATATCTCCCTCTTCAGGCATCCAATTCAAATCTCCACCGTTCAAAGTTAAGAACAACATGTTGTGAAACACCTTCCAAAATTTCACCTAAATCGGACGGTTACGAAGTGGGAAATGCAGTTTTACGAAAACTGCGCAGACCAAAAAAATCGGTGGCGCCTAGCGGCATGAAACTAGCGCTGGGCGGTTCCTAATCCACGAAAAATACGAAAAACAACGTTTTTCGTGAATCAGAGCACCACGCCTCACTGGTATGGCGCCTGGCGGCCAAATGGGTGCCGTCAGGCAGTTCCTGCACCTGCGAACCTTACCCCCTTTACAACAACTTTGATTTCCATCAATTTCTGACTCTATAAGATCCGATTCCATCTTTTAGGATTACAATTCATCTCTAACACTTTCCATACCCGAATTCATTCACATTTTTTCATTTAGATGAGTGTCGTTTTCGAAATCCCCAATTCATCAACCCTAAAAGGGTGTTCTTAACAGTTCTCTCAAATTAAGTCTAATTGACAGTGAAATTCCTCACTTTCTTTAGTCAAGTATTCAATTAAAAGTTAAGGATCCCTTCCCTTCCATTTAGAATCCAATCAGAACACTCAAAACACCAAAACCGAACCAAAATTGGTCCGCATCGCCTGGCGGGTGTTCATCACCGTCAGGCAGTTCAAGCAAAAACCCAGAATCTGGGTTGGTCTGTCACGCGTCACCTGGCGGCACAACGCTCACCGCCAGGCGGTTCCTCTCTAGAACCTAGAAAACAAGAAAAAATTGGATGAGTCGCCTGGCGGCAGTTTATCGTCCACTAAGCGGTTTCTGGAAAATTCCAGAAACACGAATTATACACAACAGGGCATTGTACATGCATCAATTTAATCATACAGCTCACGAAATTAAATAGTATGCAATTAAAGGTACAGTTCCAGCTCCCTTAACCTGGATTCCTCTCTCTGAAAAAGATTATTCTAGAGTTCTTCCTTGATCACCAATTTCCTCCATTGGCTCCAACCCAATTCAGCTCCTTTGCTTACTCTCTAATCACTTTGTTTCCTCTGAATTCGTGTTCCTTACAACACTCTAATTTTCCAGTCTCAAAAACCCTTCCAATTGGTTTAGTTTGCCTTTTTATTGTGGTCCTTAATTGTGGTTAATGGCCAAAAACGAAAATGGCATTAAAATGAATGTAATTGCCATTCAAATTCCATTATGAGTTGTTTTTCAGTCACTCTTGGTTGCTCTTTGGCTAGCTAGGGTTCCTATGCCCCTTCACCTTCATGCCATAAGAAATTTTGGCAAAAAGGAAGCTATATATAGTTCTACCAAGGTTTGAACCCACGACCATGCCAATGCCAACTCAATAGACAACCATTTAACCAATTCATGTTTCATGATTATTAATATAATTCTATAATTATATTATCACTCGACATGATCAAGCACATATTTAAAATTATAATAAATTAAATAGCACATAAATGGCATACATAAGACTCGAACCCAAGTCCTTTCACACAATCCAATACTCTCAACCACTTGAGCTAATACTTTTCCACATCATAGCAATCTGCATTAAATGTCTTAAAGATTCTACTACCCGCATATATTAAATAATTATTTAAATTTCTCGGGTCTTACAATAATGACATTTAGCGTTGCACTGACATGTGGTACTGTTACAATCACGTTACACTGACAATGCAAAGTGGCATGACATTAACTTGACATATAACACCTTCTAAATTAAACGATGTTAAAGAGAATTTAATGAAATAGAGCAGATTGAGTCCTTAAAACAAATATAGGAACTCAATTGAGTAAAAAAATATAAGGATTCAATGAGTAAAAAACAAACGTAAAAACTAAAATGAATCAAATACCTATCAAATTTCTAATTAAATATTAATTTATTTATATATTATTGTCATTATATATCTTTCTTTTCTATATAAACTCTAAAATTTTGTACCTAAATACTGTAAGACCCACTTTTTCTACTCTTATGTTTAAGGGCTTGGCCTTTGTAACACCCTAGATGGATATTACTAGATAAAGCATATATCATAAAATTTCTTTTGGAATTAAAACATTATATAAAGTTCCCAAGTGCGGGAAAATTTAAAACTATCTCGTTGTAGTTCAATCACCCTACTCCATCTTTATTACATATTCATAATAGAGAAAAAGAATCATAAAATTTATTACAAAATGCATGAAAATAAAACGTAAAGAAAAATCCCCCATCGTCTGCCCTGCTTTGTCACTATGCATCAACGTTCTCACCTGGATTCACATCTACTCCCACGTGACAAGTCACGTGATCATCGCCAAATACAAATTAAAAGAGTGAGCTGAAAAAGAAAAATAATACAATAAATGAAATAATAAGAATTAACCCTCACCCAATCTATCTTAGCCAATTTTAGTTTATTGACTCCTTTATAATCATCATACCCCAATCTTATAACCTTTATGAGAAAGATCCATTCACAACCTTGGTCTTTGGGGATTATCATGCTCCCACGAACCTAGCTGCTCGTGGTCCAACTCTATGGACCTCCCCGCTCGTAGTCCAACTCTACGAACCTGCTCGCTCGTAGTCCAACATGTGTGAACACCTACTATGAACCTCGCTCATAGCAGCCTTAAGTGTGAGCACGGAACATACGAACCTCCCCGCTCGTATCCCCACACAAGAGTACAAAAGATACGGACCTCCCCGCCCGCATCAATCACGCATCTCTTATCTCCGTTACGAACTCCCCGCTCGTAACTAATCCAGCATATCTCTGACCAAGTCATCAAGCCCATCCTTACAAATCCATCTGCAATAGACCCTTACCCCTACACTATCGCTTGGCGCTATATAAGCGTCGCCAAGCACCGGACACTTCCAACCCATTAGTTTGTGACTAGCGTCTGCATCTTATTTTAATTTAAAGTATATTCAATTATCCAAATCAAGTGAATCTCACTTCTTATCAAAAGGTAACACTCCTGGCTACCAATTATATTATTTTACTTTTCTTATATATACATCTATTAAATATGTTAATTGTTCCATTGTCAAGAACAACATAAGAAAATTAACAACTTAAATATATACCCAACTGCATGTACTCAATGCATAATAAAACACGCCTCAATAACTATTCCTATGCCGCCACATAATAAATTTTCTAAAACATTAATCCTAAATATCAAAACCACACTTTCATATTAGTCACCTAAATTGTATATTTATGAGACAATAATATAATAATATATATATATATATATATATATATATATATATATATATATGTATGTATATATTATACCCCTCTATAAAAAAATTTAATTACTGAAATGCTACCTTTAAAAGGAGTGGGACCCGCGGCTAAGAAAATAATTTTCTAATAAGAAGTGGGGTCCATCGCTAAAGAAACAATGCCATGCATTACGTAAGAACCACACCACCAAAAGCTTAAAAGAGAAATATAATGAATGATTGAATGTATGCAAATGGGTGGATACTTTCTCTCTCCCAAAACGCATATGATAAAAATAAACAAAGCTGTCAAACATAATCACCATCATGGCCATGCATGTTATCACATCAATTCACAAAACATAAAATAATAATGAACCAAGAACCAAAGTTCAATGCTCCTCACTTTCTTCCAAAACGCACCACTTAAGGGAAGAGGAATACCATTTTTCATGGCCTGCACCCAACAAATAATGAGAAAGCAAAGTAATCATGTGCTGTATAATACCACGACTAATTTACGAAATTGCAACAGTGCAAAAAAGAAGGGTAAGGCCCAACACCACCTGAGGAATTTCTCCTCCTAAAAACTGTCTCGCTAATTAGTGACAATGAAACCGCATCAACATTCTACTGATGCAGAATGAACAACCTGCAGTTTGGGTTCTTGACGCAACGAGAACAAAACAAATATAACCACAATTTACAACCCCAAAAGAGCTTACCCGTAGAACCCAAGAATCAATTCACTTTCCCAGGAACCAAACTCATGGTCCTCCAACATTTCATAAACCTTCTCATTACACGCGAGTGAGTCCAAAAAGACTATCCCAAAACAACACAATCCGCATACAACACATTAATATTTTCATCATGCAAAGGATACGAGAATAGTGGTGTACAACATCAAAACTGGAATTACAACATAAAGAAAACAAACAGCGAACTGCAAACAACATTCCTCTCATTTTATATATTTCCTACAACAAACATCAGTAGTAACAAAAGATAGACTAGGTTAAGCTCCCCTTACCTTGTTTCCTTGCTCCTAGTGCACTCTCAATGATCTTAACACTCACCAACCATATGTATAACCATCAAGCTATCATTTAATTCACGTTTAATTCACACATACATACCATGTTAAGTCTTACTTCCGCATTCAAAATATATTTGTAAATGAAAACATAATTAAATAGACATACCACAACACACACAAGACTCAAACCTAAGTCCTCTCCACATAACTAAGTACTCTCAACCACTTATGCTAGCATTATTCCTTGTCTAAGGATTATCAAGGAACTCCCTGAGGGTATTTCTAATTCACCATTACTTGTACTTTATTGATTATTATTTATATGAATTTCCTAGGTCTTACAACCTTAACTATTGGGCCTAAGGGCCAGCCCATAGGGTGTCCAAAACCCTTTTCCAGACCTAATCCCCTTTACTCTACCCCATTTTCAGAAAACAGGAACCCTCCCCCCTTCCATCACTGGAGCAAAGAGCTCTACTAGGGCACAATCAGAGCACCCACTGTTTCACTCGAACGTCTTCTCTAAGTAAGTTGAACTTGAACTTTACCCCTTTCGTTCCATTCTAGTGTCTAGGTTCTACTTTGGGTTGACGTTGAAACTTTATGCTAGCCTCTGTGCATCTGTTTTCCCAGTTTACTGCACTGGTTGGAGTTATAGTGCTCCCCTCTTCCCCTAGGACCGCTATGCTTACATTTAGCCCCACTCTAGGCAAGGGAAGTTAGGGCCTTTCATCATTTTTCGTAAATCTGCCCATTTTCAGCCTTGTCTCGTATTTACATGGTTTGTGTGCTACTGTGGATGTATGGTATGCCTCAATGTACTGTTTGGTTTGGAAATGTTTGTTAATGCATACTTGAACAATGACGAGATCTGATGTTTTTGCCCAAGCGAGCTGATCTCGCCTAGGTGAAAATAACCCTGGTTCTTGCTTGAGCTCTCGCTAAAGCAGAGAGCTTTTGTTTTGAGCGAGGGGTCATCTCGCTCAGGTGAGAGGGGCTCGCTTAAGCGAGAACGCGTGGGAGCCTAAGGTGTTTCGCTGCAATTGTAGCTCAAGCGAGGGACCTCACCTTTGGGCGAGGGGTGGTCTCACTCAGGTGAGGAGGTCTCGCCCAAGCGAGAACTCGCGAACCCTATTGTGTTTTCTGTTAGCAGTCTCACCTAAGCGAGGACTTGCAGCTTGAGCGAAAGACCACTTTCATCTAAGCAAGGGTCCCTAGCTTGAGCGAGACTAGTGCGGGAATTTGTGTTCTTTTTCATGTTTTTGGGTGTTAGTTGTAGGATTGGTTAGAGTACCCTATTTAAAGTATGAAGCATGTGAATATGCATGAAATATTTGATCGTATAGGTTGGAATTGATGAGTTTGGTATGAGCTTGGTATGAAATATTTGGATGGTTGGATATATATTGGCATGAAATTGGTATGCATGAGAACTTTATGATTGTTGGTGAAACATGGATAAGGTATGGGTAGGACGTAATTCCATGACCTTCCTAGTGAGAGTTCATGGTGGTGCCTCATCTAATGGACGTAATTCCATGAATCTCGTGGTGAGAGTTTATGGTGGTCCCTCATCTAATGGACGTAATTCCATGAACCTCGTGGTGAGAGTTCATGGTGGTGTCTCATCTAATGGACATAATTCCATGAACCTCGTGGTGAGAGTTTATGGTGGTGCCTAATCTAATGGGCGTAATTCCATGAATCACTCAGTGAGAGTTCATGGAGGTGCCTCATGTAAGGACTTAATTCCCTGACCCTCTTCGTGAGAGCTCACGGTGGTCCCTCATGGCCATGACGTAATTTCACGAAGGTTTCGTGGTGGTGTCTCACGGCCAGGACGTAATTCCACGAAGGTTTCGTGGTGGTGCCTCATGGCCAGGACATAATTTCATGAAAGTTTCATGGTGGTGCCTCATGGTTAGGACGTAATTCCATGACCCTCTTGGTAAGGTTTCGTGGTGGTGCCTCATTATATGTATCTGGATAGTCGAGTCTTAAAATCTTAAATTGTTTGCTATCACATGTATGGATGTTTGGTATGAAACCTTGACTTTGAATTGCATGTTTAGTTGTATGATAAAAGAATCTTTTTACTGTAGCTTACACTTTCTGTTTGCTTGTGTGTCTCGTGTGTGGTTCTCTCCTTTTGCGATGATCATCAATTTATTGATGTGAGCAGATGTGGGAAATCTTGGTGATCACAGTGGCGACGAGGATGCTGCAGCTTAGTGGGACGTGGTTTAGTATTGGGCCGTTGTCGAGCCCACGTTGAAGAGTTATTATTACATTGTAATCTCTTGCTCATGAGCAAGCTTTTGGTCATCTGTTGATACACTTGTATTTTGGTTCCTGACATCATGTAGTGCCTCGTTTTTCTTCTAGTATATTGGGGTGATTGTATTATCCTTTATACTTTAAGTCTCGTAACTTTGGATATTATAAGATGTACGATATTTTATTTGAATAGATTTATTTATTAAAATGGGACGTTTCAAATACATTTTAAACCATAAACTTTTATATTTTTTTAATTTAAACTTTCGTTCTCAAATACAGGCTGCAACCAATTTCAATTTTTCATGGATGATATCATTTTACAAATAAATTTCCACACAATACCACAATATCGTAAATTATAAATAATATACCTTAAAGATTAATTTTTAATATGATCCATTTATTTCCTTTTATAAGTTTTTTTTTCAGAAAAAAAAAATTATAAATATGAGAATACTTGAGATACTTGAACCCATTTACAACAATTTAAATATGTATAAGGATAGATAAACTACTAAAGGAAATCATGGAAACAAATCCAAACAACTAATTCAAAGTAAGTAATTACTAGGGAGAATTGATGTAAGGAAATCCCTATTTTTTTTTAGAAGAAATTTCTTGTTTTTCATAAAAATTCTCTAAGAACCTTGATAAGAAATTCCTAATTAAAACATACTATGTTTGCGATAAATTTTTTAAGCTAAAATCGAGAATCCGTTATGATGTTTAAGAATGAATGTTAGTTGTTGAATGTTATGGACCATTTTTTTTCTTGACCTGAGTAGACGACTAAATTTTTTTTTTCCAAACTAGACCATGTTCAAGTACAATTTCTTTTCCTAAAAGACTAAAATTTCACCATGTTTTTTTCCAATTTTCCAGGTTATTTGTGGCTGGAATCTATTTCTTGAAGAACAAGTTCTTCACAACATTATTTTTTCTAGTTTTATAGATTTTTATATTTATTTATAATAAATTAATTTATTAAAAAATTATAATTTTTTTATAAACTCATGTGAATATAAAGTTAAAAAATATATTTAATTTAATATTTATAAATTAGTCAGAAATAAAAAATTTGAAGAGTGATAAAATAAATAAAATAATATAAATATATTGTAATTATGGTAACGGAAAAATTATCATAATAAAATATTGTAATTATGATTGAATTTTGTAAAATTAATTTTTACAAATGTATATTTATTTGATTATAATAATTAATGTAATATTTTTGGTATGTGTAGTAAGTTAGAAAAATAAAATTAAGAAGTAATTTAATTGTATGTCTAAATATTTGAAAAGAAAAGTTAAACATTAAATGTAAAATATAGAAAAATATTAAATTTCTTAACAAAATTTTATAAAAAAATTTAAATAAAAAATGTATAAAATTCAAAATTTCAAATTTAAATTTAAATTCAAATATAAACTAGTCATTTTAGAAAAAATAAATTACTTAGTACTATATTTTTTAGTTTTGAAAGAGAGTTAGTAATAGATGTCTAACAAACAGAATAATGAATAGTATGAATTAGGGAAATTTATTTGAATTAAATTTGACAAATGGATAGTTTGAAACACGAAAAAAATAACTGCTGGCAAATCTTCCGACCGTACTGGTGTATAGTTGAAATTTGAGTTAAATATATTTTTGATACTTTAACTTTCGGTGAATTTTGGAATTAGTTCATTTTAAAATTTTGGACCAATTTAGTCCTTCATATTTTTAAATACATGGATTTAGTCATTTTAATCAAATTTTGTTAAGTTTATTTGACATTTCAAGTGCGTTTCATAATAATATTTGACTTAAAACATTAAAGTAAAAATGTGTCAAACAGTATAAAGAACTCAAATACAATCCTGAAATGCGTACGGAATATCAAATAAATCTAACAAAATTTGATTAAAAAAAACTAAATCCACATATTTTGAAAGATGAATGACTAAATTGGTCCATAGTTTCGAAATTGACTAATTTTAAAATTCACTGAAAGTTAAGGACCAAAAACATATTTAACCCAAATCTTTATTAACTTATTACACACAAAAAAATATTATATAAATTGTTTTGACTAAATAAATATAAGTTTATCAAAATTAATTTTAAAAAAACACTATTATTACAATATTTTATTAGGATAATTTTTCTATTACCATATCACAATTTATTTAAATTATCTTATTTATTATAATTACTCTTCATATTTTTTATTATCAATTAATTTATAAACATTAAATTAAATATATATTTTAAATTTATATTCAAATGAATTTGTAAAATTTTATAAATTTTTAATAAAGTAATTTATTATAAATAAATATATAAATTTATAAAACTAAAGAAATGATGTTTCTAAGAATTTGTTCCTAAGAAAACATAATTTCAGCAACAAACACTCTGCGAAATTAGAAAAAAGTACGATGAAAAATTAATCTTTCGCGGAAACATTTGTACTTGAATATAATTTGAAAAAAAAGTTTTGATGGCTGTCAATAAAATTCAAAAGTGATCAATAACATTAAAAAAAAAAATTCTTGAATAGATTGATCTGATAATTTTTTTACAACAATATGCTTTTCCTTTACAAACGGAAGTGTTATTAAAGTTTCACGTGGTTTGTTTATTATTTTTGAGCTAAAGAATTGCAAAAACAAAATTGCCAATTTGTGGATTTGGTGGTGTAAAATGGAAAAAAAGAAAGAGAGAGAGAGAGAGAGAGAAAGTGGTGGGTAGTATATAAAACAAAGAAGAAATATCACCGTTTTCTCCTTGTTGATAAAATCTTCTATTCAAGTCTTCTGTGAACTCTGAAGATAAAACTGGATTAGTTGTATAGAAGAAAAACGAAATTCACCTGATAAAAAAGAAGAAGTTTAAAATAAAATAAAAACCAATGATAAATAGATAAATATTAAGTGGATACTTTCTTTGATATTAATGTATATTCTTAGGTTTTTAAATATAAATAATAGAAAATCTATCCATCTATAAATAATTAATTGAATATCATTTTCAATTTTCAATTGAATACTACGTAGTTAAATTAGTATCCAAATTAGAGTTTTGTGGTTAGGTCAAAACTTTATAAAAATATCAATGAATTAAGCAAAGAAAGTGTGGCCATAAACTAAAGAGTGATGTAAGACTCTTGAAGACGTAGAAGACTTTTAAAATTCTTAAGTGACACCACTACTTGAAGATTTTATTAGAAAAAGACGTATAATTAATTTTATCTGAATGCAATAATAATATGAGTCGTCTCTTTAACATTCCTACCATGCTTTTGTTGGTTGATAAGGAAAGTGATGGAAACACTTAATTTAATAATATTTTTGCGGTGATCAAATTTGACTGACATAGAGACACGGCAATAAGAGAACACGTGATTTGAAGCTCAATTTGTATGCGACAATAATTGTGGGTGCATGTACGTGTACTTATTATTATTATTTTCTTTTGTTATGCGAGAATAAGAAAAGTTAAGGATTAAATATGTTTTTAATTTTTTAACTTTGATACATTTACATTTTAGTTATGAAATCTATTTTCTCATATTTATTACAAGTATCTAAAGTTAATTTTTATACCTCAAGTGTAGCTTCGGTGTGAGATAGTGGCCTATCACCACCTTGTTGTATTGCGATTTTGTTAGTTGTGTACAAGTATTTAGGAGTGACAAATGAAGAATTTTGTCTTCATGACAAACACAAAAGAATTACACAAGTAATACTATGGAAGACGAACTCTAGAGTATTTTAGAAGTGCTTATCGACAATAGTAATAAAAGGTGTATTAACACATGATAATTTTTTTGTACTAGTTCTAGGGGTTTTGTGAGATCTAAAGTTAGGTTTAGTGTTTTATGCTATTATGACATATTATACTTATGACATATACTTCTTTATTTATATAATCTTTATGACTAAAAAAATAAATAAATGTAATTATTTTAATTCAAATACGTTAAATTTTATTGATGTGTAAAATAAAATTCGTAATTGGATTAATAATTATATTTATTTATTTTTAAAATTTATGAACTAAAATATATCAAAATTTTGAATCAATAAGCATCAAAATATTGTTATTTAAAATATTTTACATGTTAAAATACTCATTATAGTTAATAATTAAAATTTAATTTGTAAATGTCAATTATTTAAATATTTTAAATATTTGTATTTTAGTTTTGAATTAAAAAAAAAAAGATTAATTTATCGATTCATTTTGTCATACCTGTAATCTTTCAAATCAAACTAGACTGAGGAGTTAAAAATTCTAACTAAACCAACAAATCTCTGGCAACCCTAACTCACTTTGCCACCCCTAAAATTATCCCTCCTGGTTCTTTTAATTGAGTTACAATTATAGCTTTTTCATCCTCTGAGTTATTTATTAGAACGAATTACTCATAAAAACATCTTGAATATATATAATCACTAGTTTCATAATAACATGAGAGTATTTTTTTTAATTGGTTTATTTGTCCAGGCAACCTCATTCTATTAAGCGATTCATTTTAACAATTTTGCTTCTTGCGTGCACTATTATGGAACTTGAAACATATTTTATTACTATTTAGCCAAATTAATTTTTAGATGATTTGAATTTGTGTGGCCTCTCTGTACTGATAAGTTCTAATTGTGAGGGAGAGGGTATGGGATATGCATATACACCAACATGTTTAGTTTATAAGTTTGATATAATTAACTAATTAAAATTTCTATTTTTATAAAATTTAATATATAACTAAGTATATTTGATCATTTATAATTGAATAGTAACATTGAAAAATAGACTTGCACGTGTTTCTTTTAGTTTGTATTTTGATTTGGTAGAACAGTAAACAAAAAAAGTCCTCGGTGATTGATATTATTGATTACAGCCAATAAAAAAATTACTGACCGATTCAATTATTGAAATCAGCAATCAAATTAATGATTAAATCAAGTGACAAAAATGATTACAACAGTTATCTCTTGACTAATTTTGGAGTAGTGAGGACACCTGGACAATTTTCATTCAAGCCACTCTTTCCTCCATTCCAAATTTCATTTCCATTTATTTCCCTATTAACTCCCTAAACTATCTTTTATTGCATTCCCTCCTTAGATATTTATTTGGTAAGTACTAACTTCATATATTAATGATTTCAAATACATTAAATTTGTAATATTCACTATTATTATGAGGTGATTTGTTTACAAAATTTTTATTTTTCAATTTTTATCTCCAATGAATATGTTTTCATGTTTTGTTTTGATACACCCGATAAGTCGCAAGTCATTTAAGAATTAAGGTCATCTGTCATTTAAATATTCTAATATTTTTTTCCTTTCTCCATTTTTCGAAGGACAAAATTAAAGTAAACAATATCTTAGAAATACGATGGTCATTTTTAATGATACAACCAGATCGAGTTGGGTCGGGTCAGAACATGTTTAATTATTGAATTTAAGAAAAGTTGAGATAAACTTCAGTTTTATTATTATAAATATTTATATATTTTTATTTACATTAAATTAAATAATTGAGATAAAAAGGAACGAGTAAAAAAGATATGCACAACTGTTTTATATTATAATCAAGAAAATATATTGTGTTTCTTAAAAGAAAAATACACAGAAACCTACAGTACTAGGTATACATCGTAGGGCTTCACATAGCCCAGTATACATCTTATTTAGGACTCTAACAATAGCTTTGAATAATTAAAACATATATAGTTATAGTTTTCAGACAAATCATTCAAAGGCTTTCGTAAAGCTCCAATGGAAGACGTGGTTGTAGAATAAGTCGAAGTTCTTGTTCCTTAGGCAAAGCCACTCCTAATCCTTCAGTCATATCAACCTCAGCACCACCCTTTGTGAAAATATGAAACCCTTGAAGCAACCGAGCCAAGGTCAAGTGCGTCACTTGCAGCCCAAAGGTCAGGCCAGGGCACGACCTTCTCCCAAAGCTGAATGGAACCAACTCAAAGTCCTGACTCATAAAATCTATGTCTCTGTGAGTGGTGAGGAACCTCTCTGGCTGAAACTCATTAGGGTTCGTCCAAACTTGCGGGTCCCTTTGCAAGTTCCAGAGGTTAATAAGCAACCTTGTTCCCTTTGGGACATGGTACCCTACCAAAGAACAATCTTCCATGGCCTCCCTGATTCCTGTTAAGGGTGCTGGCGGGTACAAACGAAGGGTCTCTTTGACAATGGCGTGGAGATAATTGAGGTTTTTGATGTCAGATTCTTGGACCCATCTTTCTTTTCCTACGTGGCTGTCCAACTCTTGTAGGGCAACCTTTAGAATCTTTGGATGGTTTACGAGCAGAGAGAGTGCCCATGTTAGTGTCATCGATGTGCTTCCCGAAGCAGTAAGGATAAGCATCTGCAGAGAGATTTAAAGTTTCTTTAACATTCTAAAAACAGGGTAGAAATTTGAGTAAAGTTAAGGTTAATTAGGTTTCAGATCACTCCCCTAAATGTATTTTTAATTAAGTCTGTAATAAATTGTTTTTTGTCTATTTTTATGAGATTGCACTTTTTAATTTTCGGTTAATTTAATGGTGTCATTGTTATATTGATTATGTTATGTCATTTGCTTATAGGTTAAATACGTCGTTGCTCTTTAACTTTAAAAGTTGGAATTATTTATTGAATAATATATTGTATATTGAATAATTATAATAAAGATTACTTATTGTTTTACATTAATTATAATTTTATTTTTGTATTAATTATAAAATTTTATATTTTTTAATATGTGAATATAAATAAATAAAATGACAAAATTAAAATAATAGATATTCAATTAAATATAAAAATATTAATAAAAAATCGATTAGCATTATAAAAATTTATATAATAATTACTTCTTTCTTTATAATTACTTAAAAACAAACACATTCATACTAGTTTTAATTCAGAAACAAGTAATTATTAAATTAGCAAAATAGGAATTTGGATGTAAGGCTATTGAAAAATATAGCGCTCACATAGGTCCTTCTATAAAAATCATGATACTTTGATAAAAAAATCGACAAAATTTAATTTTCAACACATATTTATCTTTTTTCTTTTCTTTCCAAGTTAAATTAATTTTTTTTTCATTCGTTAAAGTGTTGCCACGTGCATCGTAAAAAATTTGTAACAAAAATTTATTAAAAAATAATTTTCCCTTCTATTAAGTTAGGTATAATCGCTTACTTGAAAGATTAGCCTTCACTTTCAATCAATGGGTTTAACAAAAACACACACTTACCATAGCTGTTGCTTTGATAACAGTCTCTTTCTTGTAGCCACAAATCTCTTCTTGCTCTTCAAAAGTTGATATCATAACATCCATGAAGTCCCTTTCACATTCACCATCTCTCGCTCTCTCTCTCAGATGTTCTTGCAGCCACTTGTCAAGAACAAGGTCTATTTGCTGAGCCGTTCTTTTCATGAAACTCACGTAACCTTGAAAATCTAACCAACCAAGAGAAGGAATCGCATCAGCCACCACAAAAACACCAAACAGATATGTGGCATCTTTTATGGCCTTTCTCAGCTTCCACGCTTCATTATCTTCTTGGTTCGCAGTGTCCCCTCCGAATCTCTTCCCAGCAATCATCCTCACGATTATGTTGAAGGTCATGTGCTCCAACAGATTGCTTATAGCCACTTCATTTGAGCCCTTCACGTTCTTTGCAGAGGACACTGCCATTGATGAGTACAAGTCCTTCACAAGAGACAGTGTTTCACTGTCTCTCACGTGCTTCAGCTTCTCAAGCCTGTGGCTTGACAAAATCTCCAGAACAGCCATTTTTCTGATCTCACGCCAGTAATCTCCGTAAGGGGAAAGCCCAAAGATTGCATTGTTGTAACCCATGAGTCTGCCACCAGAAGTGTTTGGTCTCGAGGCAAAAACTCTGTCATTTTGTGTGAGGCACTCCTTGGTAATTTCCCTGTTGTTCACCACTATGGTGGGGTGGCAACCCAGTTTGACACAGAAAACTGGACCATATTTCTCAGCCATGGCTGAGAAGGTCCTGAAATAGGGTATTCTAGCATTGAGAAGGTGAAGGTGCCCTATGAAAGGTAAAGCACCGTGAGGTTCGGGTACTTTGGTACCTTTTCTTTGTTTTGGAGATTTGATGAGCCTAAACACTTTGTATGCAATGAGCAACACTAAGAATCCTGTAACGGAAGCTTGGAGATTCGAAGCGGGATCCATTTTTAGGATTGTGTAGTCACACTACTAGGACCTTTATTTATAGGATCTGAATTCTCTTGCATTATAGAATGCATATGACATTTTTTATTTTGTTTTCTATGAACGTGGTCTGGTGTGTCAAAATCCACCACAAAAAAGTTATAACGTTCTTGTGGTCAGGAATTTCTACATTATTTTTTAATGAAATAACACATAAGTTTTATATGGTGAATCTCCGATATTTTGAAAGATAAATAAATTTACACCACAAAAATTTTTTTATTAACAACCAATTTTACTGATAAAAAATTGTTAATCATGATCAATTTAATTACCAATTTATAAAATAAAAAATTATTAATTATTAAAATAATCACAATTATAAAAAACAAATTATAATTGATCTTAAATTAATCACTAATTATATATATATATATATATATATATATATATATATATATATATATATTATATGTATGGATAGTGATACTTTAACCCACTTCTTTTGACTCACCTTTAATTTATCACTTCAACCACCATTAAATCATCACATCACATCATTAAAAATAAATAAAAATAGATTATTTAATGATGATTGAAATAATGGGTTAAAAGTGAGTCAAAAAGGTAGATTAAAATATCATTATCATATATATATATATATATATATATATATATATATATATATATATATATATATATATATATATATATATATATATATATATATATATATATATACACACTTAAAAACTACAATGAATACTTATACTAGTTAACTTGTTGCTTTTTTATTAAAAAAAAATATAATTAATTAAAATAATTGGATTATTTCATTCATATTCTAGTTCATTGAGTTGAAGGCACCATATTCTTTCATTCTTATTTTGTCATACTATATCTGCAAAAAAAATCATTCTTTTTCTAGAAAAACTAGGTACCTTATTCATTATTTTTCTAGATACATTACTACCTTATTCATTCATTCTTCACTTTCCAAGGCTACCTTCTACTATTCAAAGGCTAAACACAAAATATGTGTATGTATACAACATATCATTTACCTTTGGCAGAAATCCCTGATAAGAAACAAACAATTATCACTCCAAACTCAATGAGTAAAACTTGTATTATATAAGTAATAAGTATTTTCAAGAGGATATAAAAAATAAGTTATGTTCTACATAAGAGATATGTCCATAAACACTAAAAAAAAAAAAATACTTGAAATGAATGTCTTATAAAAATTATACTATACAATTAAATTAGACTCTTAACCGTATTGAAAATACATCATAACTTTGTGGGAATGACCACACCTTAAGGTTCCCCGTATTTAACAACCAAAAAAATAGTGGTTATTTATATAAATAGTCATTTTATTTATGAAATATTATTTTTACATTGTGAGAATGGATTCTATAACTTCCACCAAATCGACTTTGTTGTAACACGATAGTGATTATAGAATAAAAACATTGGCTATAATGATTTCGAATAAGGGGACCATTTGTTTGAATATAACATGTCATGTGAGTAGGCCCCTTCATATTTAAAAGTCAATATTCTTTTTGACAAATTGAACAAGTATATAGTTGAGGAAAAAATTATCTAAAACCCTACTACTACCGACTCTATACTGTTTCTATACACGTTTTCTAATTCTTTGATCGACAAATCAACATATATTAGATTGTTATATATTAAAATTAGTGACACTAAATAGGCTAAATAAATAGTTGATCACTAATTAAAATACACAATTTAGAAAGTAAAATTTATTTATTCTTTACTAGGATATTGTTAGCGTTTTTTCTATTATATTTTTAAATTTAGAAAGTAAAATAAATGATATCATCCATTGCATCTAAATGTATTTCAATATCCAATATAAGTAATTATTCCTTATAATACCAATGATCTCAAATTCAATTTTTTCAACATTTGACGTGTTTAAAACTAACACATAAAATAATAATAACAATAATCACCATCATAATAAAAATAATAATGATAAGACGAAGATGAAAATTGATAAAGTCAAACTATTTTTATCACAATAATAAGAATATAAGATAAAATTGTAAATAAAAAAATATTAAAAAGAGCCTAGATTGAGACACTCAAAACACTGTCATTAAAGAGAGAAAATACTTCCAGTAGCGTTCAGAGTTAGTTGGAACACTATGTTGATAATGTGTTATAAAATAAAGTTAAAAATAAAGAGAGGAAGAGAAGGAAGAAGAGAGAATGGGAGAATGGGGAGCAAATTTTGTGTCTTATTACTAATAGGAAGTATCATATCTATAAATACAACATGTAACCCATAAAAGGATACAAATCAAATAGTTAGTACAAATATTTACATAAAGAGTAATGGATCATATGAGTTTCAATCATATCAATCATATCAATCATATGATTAACTGTATCAAAATCAATAGACGACCATTAATTCATAACAAAATGATTTAATAGGTAATTTAAGTCATTCATCATTAGTCTCAAATATATTTATTAAAGGTGACAAAACAATTTTTTTTGTAAGGAAATTAATTATTTGCAAAGTTGATGGAATTTTTATACCAATACTATAATTATACAAGAGAATATATATATATATATATATATATATATATATATATATATATATATATATATATATATATATACTACAAGAAAAATTGATATTATCTACAATAAAAATTCATTGATAAAGATAAAAATTCGTTGGTAAAGAAAAATTATCAACAGTAAAAATTCATTAGTAAAATACTCATCGAAAAATTTTACCGATGGATCAAAAAGTTTGCTTGTAATTGCCCACAATAAAAAATTTGTCACTAACAACCTAAATCTATTGGTAATTATCACTCAAAAATTTCTATTGTTAATTACTAAATGACATTTTTTTTCTATCGGTAAAATCCAGCAATAAATATTGTGATTTGGTGTTCTCCTTCCTCCCTCCTTCTCTTATTCCTTTTCCTTCTTCTTTCTCTTTCTCTTCCTCTTCACTTTCTCCCTCCTCCTTCTTCTCCCCTTCCTCCTCCTCCGTCGCTAACGTTTGCCAACATTCGTCATCATTGTAATCTATCTTCATCGTTGTCACCACCATTGTCTTTATGTCCACCCTCTCTTTGGCTCATACTCCTTCCTCATGAGTGTTGTCACCATCACCGTTACCGCCAACCCGATCACCACCTTCTCTTTCTCCTCCTTCTCTTCCTTTTTCTCTTTATTATTCTTCTCCTTTTCTTCTATTCTCATCCATCTCCAGTTAATTTGTAACATATATTTCGTCAAATTTGGCGAAAAAATTGAAACTCATTTTACCAATAAAATTACTAATGGAATTATCGAAAAATTTTAAAAATTACATTTATTGATAAATTTACTAATAAATTTTCAACAATTAAATTACCATCATATTTTCAAAAAAAAAAAATCAATTATCCAATACGAGTTAGTATAATCCCCTATTAGAATTAATGTAAAAAAGATGTCGTGAAGGAGGAAAGAAATAGTAAGAGAGTGGTTGTAACTTTCCTGCTTAAATGGTGTGTAACAAAACAATAAGAAAATAACTTTTGTTACATGTACATTTTAATTGGTTTTTGCTTCATCATATAAGGGGAAATCATGAGACATCCATGTAAATCACTGTAGGGTTGTAAAGATAAATATCTATGGATTGATTCAACAATTACTATAATAAGGAAACTTTGGAATCTCATGCGTAAATGTTTGTGTAATCTAACCCATCTCAGACTTTATACTATTTTATGCCATTTTCAAAATAATATTACAAGAGAGCAACTCAGAAAAAAAAAATACTTAAAGGCAATATACAACAAGAATAATCACAAATTAAACACTTGACAAAGACAAAAATTGTCGTAGGGAATAAACAATAGGGGAAGTATGGCCATAAAGAAGATGTAACATGCTACTAACTTACTATGATGAGGGGAACAACATGAATCATAAGAAGCATAAAAAAGAAATCAAAATTAGGAAGATAGAGTTGAAGTCATTGCCACTTCAGTAGATACATGAAGATGAAACCTTAATTAGTGCAATTGTATAGTTTTATGAAGCGTTGACATGGCACCACAGCTCTGATTGGACAGAATGGGTGCAACAATGATACTGTGTTACGTTAGGGATGAAGGAGTTGAAACCCTAATTTTTATTTTGAAGAAGAAGTTGGGATGGATTGAGCTATGTTGTGTCATACCTTTTTACTAGCCTCACATTTCCTTTTTTTTTTCTTTGTTTTTCTTGGGGAATTTTAATTTATGTACCATATTGTCTACTATATTGCAATCCCTTATTTCTTTATTTTTCATTTTGTTTGTTGCTTTGTTGTTTGCACCTCTATGTTTTATTAACTTGCACCGTCACTTTTCTACTGATCTAGTTTGTTATACTTTATTGTTTGTTTGTGCTTGTGTGTGTTATATTGTGACATGGGGTTGAAGATTTGATTTTGTTTTTTATATGGTTAATTTCTTTTTCACTTTAGCTTACCATGTCGTGTGTTTGTGTTACTCGTGTTTGGTTGTCTCTTTTGCAATGATTACTTAATTGTGTGAGCAAAGGAGGATGTAGATGAGGACACCCCTATGGTGGATAACACTAAGGTTGTTGATTAGAGTGTGAGAGTTGTGAGGTTGTATATGTTATGTGTAGATTTTTGAAAATTTCTTAAACTCCCGTTTATGGTTCTATATATATTTATATTACTATAGTTATTATTTTGGATAATTGTATTAATATTATATATATGCCTTCCACTATCTGTTTTGTTTTATCAATATTTAATATTTTGTTTAGTACTTTTAAACTATTAAATGAGATGTTAAAAAAAAAGCACTATAGATATAAAAAAAAACATAATTTATTTAGTCTAATGCAATGATTAGAATGTAACTCAAGTGAGCTTGCTTAGTTTTTGTTATGTGTTTTGTGCGATGTTTTAAGTTAGTGGTGTTGGTATCCTTTAAATGGATTGGTGGTTTGTTTTCTCTATGTGGTCAGAGTTATGACACCTAGGTCACCTCCTACTCTTCAAACATCATATACTCATAATCTAGTGGGTGCTATGATGCAATGATTATAGCCATGCAACAATAAAATGCTACTATGGTGAATTAGCATAATCTAGCCACATAGCAAATGGAGGTTGCTAGGCTATCAGTAGATGCAACACAACAAAGACATTTGGATGCCTTACAACAGTTGGGAGAAGCTCATTTTTTAGTTGGCCCTTCTTAAGCTCCAAGCCCTTAAGTTCAAGAGTGAAGTTCATAAGATTTTCTACAACATCATTCAGTGAGATTTAATGAAAAGATCAGTCCAAATGAGGATAATTAATGGATGAGGGACATGGAAATGATCTTTGATGCTAAGAGGTGTCTAGTAAAGAATATGTTAGCCTATTCAAAGTATCCGCTCACTAGAGAAACGATACATTGATGGGCTAGCATGAAGATCATGTTAGAAGATAATAGGGAGAACATCACTTGGGAGTTGTTTAAAAATGTTTTATGCTAAATACTTCCCTAATAGTGTGAGGTATGTAAAGGACGTGAATTTCTTGAACCTGGTGCAAGTAGGTATGTTAGAGTCACAATATGCTGAGCAATTTAAACATCTAGGAGATTTCAAACCTAGAGGATGGATGAAGAATGACACTGTTGAAAGTTTGAGAATGGTTTGAAGAGAGATCTCAAGCTTATGGTTGTCCCTCTCTCTATTAAGGAACTCCCTACTTTAGTAGAAAAAGCAAGGGTGATGGAGAAGTTGAAACCTGAAGTTGAAGCTTAACAAAAGATCTTAGGAGAGGGTGAGAGGATCGTCTAGGTCCAAGAGCAGACAAGAAGAAAGGAGGAAGCCTTATATTAGACCTTAGCCTCAAGGGTATAAAGGGTTTTCATCCCAGTAGCAGTCTCAACCATTCAGGACTAAGTGTTTTTAGTGTGGAGGTCCATATTTAAGGAGTGTGTGTACAAAGATAGTTAGTTTGAGGAAATGTCGTGGTTGTGGCAACCAAAGGAACCTCATCATAGACTATCCTACTAGAAGAGCTACAGTGGCAAGGTCTGCAACTCAATCTCAGTTTCAGCAGAAGAAGGGAGGTGACATGTCCAAACATCCAGTATACTTCAAACATGGACCTATAACAATTTATCACAACAAAGGTATCAACACAATACAATAAGAAAAGAAAAACAACAATCGTGCATGACATATATCTCCAACTACAGACTTCCTAACAACAATCAGAATGGTCAAACTAAAGAACAAAATGTTGCCAATCAACTGTCAAAATTTCAGCTCACTAACAGTTAATGAACCAACAAACTCAATTTTTCCAAAACTACGCTAACCAGAAAAAATGCACTCGCCGAGTGACCTCGCCATTTGCCTAGCGAACATACATCCTTTCACCCAGCGACCCGATTCTTCCAGTAACCACTTCGTCTTGCAATTTTTTCACACCCAACAACCTAGTCACTCGCCCAACGATTCCCAGTCACCCAACAATTCCCAGTTGCCCAACAACCACTTTAGTTCGTAAAAACATTTCCAAATTACGAAAAACAGTGTAAAAACATCACAATTTATGCACAAAGTACCTATTCCTCATAACAAGCATCCAAAACATGCATAAAATTGAAATACCAACCATCCTATAGCATTGCTATTAACCCGAAAACATATACACATCAAGGAAAACTCTTATACCAATATCCTCATGCTCCAACATATACATCCTTTATCAATTCTTAAAACCACAACAATAATACTACACATACTTACATCATGCCTTTTAATAAAACATACCAAAATCATTCACCACCTATACTCACATTGCCCATAAGATTCTACAGTTACCAATTTGGCACATAAACTCATAACCATTCATTTGTAACTTCAGGTTCACAACATCAAAATTTCAGTCTTAAAACACTAATATATGGACAACAACCACATGCTTAGAATCAATACCCAACCTTCTTTGCGCATGAACATGGACTATAATTAAATACTTACCTCTTACAACCAAAACTGTCCATTCCAATTTCTCAATACATCTTTGATGTCCAAAACAAAGTATTCTCCAATATCATAAAAAAAAATCATGACCACAATAAAAAAAATTATCCTTCGTACCAATTGCACTAAGACCATGAACATCTCACCATATCAACATATAAAATAAGAAAATAAATTCTACTCAACCACTAATTAAGATTCAATAGCCAATACAAACAACATAAAAAAAAATAGAAATTCTGCCTAAAACCAATTTTTTTCCTATGAATACAAAAATTCCACCAAGCCATGAAATTCCCAAATTTCTCTCCCGCGTCAATATTTTCTCAAAATTTACCAAAACAAAAAAAATGCAATATGCCTCTAACCCTAACAAATCACGTCAACAACATTGCATCATTATCCTACCATAAACTCATCCATAGAATAAAAGAGACATCCAAAAAGAATATTATACCCATCCAAAAAATTCATCTTATCATCCCAACTTCAACCACTTTATAGAAAAAAATAGCTTCCCTTACAATTCCATTTTCGCTTCAAAATATTTCTATGCAATTAACCATAAAATAATGAGAACAATGCTTAGCACCCCTTACCTTGGAATTCCTTATCACAAGTTCTTCCTTCCAATAGAAAAATTTTACACCTAGATAACTCTCCTCCTTCTCCTTCTTTGCCCTCCAGACTTAACAAAACTTGAATAATCCATGTTAATGTCCAATTAATCAATGATTTAATTTTGTGCTTGTGACGAATCTGCCTTCAAATTTTCATCTTCCTAAGAGCACCACAAAAATACCAAAAAGAAAATCAATATTTATGCCATTTTACTCTAGCCAAGGTTCAAACTTATCACCTCTAAGTTCGAAACCAACACTCCACCAAACAGAATATTCCATTTTTCTTGTCAATCATACGCATAACAAAAATTACAATAATATCCAACAATAAAACATTCCAAAGCAATTACAAATAATTAATAAAGGTAAGTCACATAAAAAACACGCATAATCACTTCAAAATTAATTATAAAAATAATATTTAAAATAGACCCCCACCCCCACTAGCTTTCTATTTTCAAAAACAATTCCTTACTTTAAAACATAAACCATATATAATTCACAATGACATTAAGCATTGGATTGGGCATTGATACCAATCACTATAAGAGAATGTAATGTTTGGTAATTTATGTTTCATCGAAATTTATCTTCACTTATGCCATGCAAAAAATTTCTTCTGGGTCTACCCTCCCTTATTTAAAAATCACATCGTTCTTACGTTTCCAAATTTCTCAAATAATTGCTAACCACATGGTTTTCCATATTTTATTTTGGTTTCCATTTAATTGCATAAAGTGAAAGTGTTGAAAGTTAACTCTAGAATAACTATGATGAACTACAATCACTCCAACCCATGGTTTATTGCTAACCACATAGTTTTTGATGGGGAAAACAACAACAAACAATATACCAGAGAATGCAGCGGATATAATTTTCCCTAACTTGCAAGAATCTATGAGGAGCAATAATCAAAGAGCAGCAATAATAAATCACCAAAAGCACAAATAAAGACACCAAGATTTTTAACGTGGAAAACCCCTCAAATCA
>Ga0214542_1005535_pt1 | contig 23929 bp, 8 predicted proteins | sample CNSS1metaG_FD_160096 | JGI IMG/M metagenome (GOLD analysis project Ga0214542, IMG submission 160096) | Root nodule microbial communities from cowpea collected in UCLA plant growth center, Los Angeles, California, USA - CNSS1 | ecosystem: Host-associated > Plants > Roots > Nodule | place: USA...
TGTATAATCATGGGCTTTCATGATATTTATACAACATTTATAAAAATGTTGTTTATTATATGTTTAGGCCACATTTATTTAGTCGTTATCTAATTTAGTGTGGTCTAAACTACAAAATGTTGTAGTGTGGTGACATTAACCGAAGAGGTATGAAATTGAAGTATTTTAGCCAACGCAATATGCATATTTATGACAGGTCAATTTTAATAATGCTATGGTCCTTCTCAACACTCTATGTAGTGTTTTAAGTAAATAAAATTAACATGAAATTTCCTACAATTGTGAGTTACAACTAATGATGGTTTGGTAGATTAGATAGGTCTAAATAGGGTTTAATACCTAGAGCTTTCAAGTTCTAAGACAACCATAAACACCTCAATTAATACTTAAACAATGTCAAAGTAGTTTCACATACTCAGAAAATATTGTTGATGTAAAAGTATACAACCTGCTATTTATTAACAAATTTAATATTATATCTGTTATAAACATATTTGTTTTAGACATTTGATAAAGTGCTAACAAATAGGGGTGGCAATATGGATCTGGCTCGTTGGGCCAATTCGCAGACCCAAAGAAATAACACGAGGCGGACCAGGATAGTGAACCTGCAAGCTCGCATAAAAAAATTTATACTTATGTATATCAATTACTTTCTTTATTGACTATTATATTAACGTTCCAAATTCTTATATGACTGGAAAAGATAAGTATTGTGTATTTTTTAATGTGCTAAAATTTAAAGAATACATTCGTATATGTCATAGTACGAATGTGAATATGATGAAAATGTTTGAATTATCAATTTATCATCCAACTCCCCAAAAATTTTGCTTAATTTTATGAACTTCTTAAAGTTTTCCAATTTTTTGAACATTGAAAGTTTTATCATAAGAATTTTTTTAAGAAAAAAACGGACTGACCCACGAGCCCACTAGCCCACACTTATGTAGGATGGACCAGACTTTTCAGCCCGCAGCCCACAGTTAAAATGTGGGGCGGGACAAGCCGACCTGCATAGTATTGACCAAATATGGACCGGGTCAACCCGCATTGCCATCCCTACTAACAAAGGGCAAAACATTTGCATACAAGCTTCAATGATCTTATGCAAAATGTCTATATATAGAAACTCTTCAAATTATTAGTGATTTTGATAAATTTTCAATAATACAAAATGATTTCAAAAAAAAAAAATCACAAACAACTTACAAATACAATTAAGGACAAGTATAAGTATAATAGAGCACATAGTGTAATACTTAAATTTTTATATTGATTCACCTCAATATGTCTAGTTCTCGTTTACAAATTATAAAAAGTTTCTCTAATCAGAAATTGATTACAAATATTATCAACGTCACTTATAACTTGCAACGAGTATACAAAATTATTCCTTGATCTTATTTATTATCTCCTAAGATGAAGAGCAAGTATTCTTTTTCACAAAGCCACTTCTATTCTATAGCTTTCTGAAATATCTTTTAGTTGTCACTTCTGCCATCAAGAGAGCTGTTTGAATTATTATAGAAAAATTTCTTAGTAGAGAGGATATAATCTATTAATAATAACGACTTAAGTGAGAAAATTTCACAAAGTGAAGATTTTACAAATAAGAAATATTTTGTAGTCAGCTTTTTAGATGCTATAAAGAAAGATCTTGCACTAAGAGAAGTTTTACAACATTATTGAATATAGCACGTAAAGTCAAACAAATCACTTTGAATCATTTTTTATCCACAAAAAAAAATTATACATAAATATATCGAATAAGACCATTGGAATTGCGACCTTAGGATGAGTTAGTTTACTATGTTAGATCAACATGAGGATTTGAGTCGAGTATAGTGAAGATTTGATAGTATAGCAAATTAAATTTTTATTTTGTGTTATACATTTTTAGTGTTTGCTACTTTGTTGATAACGTTTTATGGTAATCATTATTTAATTGTCCTACATAGTTCATATGTTCTTGCTTTGGAGGATCAAGTATTCGTGTACGCTCATCTTATAAATACTTGTTTTCATGCTTACGAAATATATTATTAGATCATTAAAATATAATATTACTTGGAATTATCTTAAACGATAATATTAATTGATAAAGATTAGACTATCCATGAAGAATTGTTTATCCACTTCTATATGCTTTAACAAATAATTTATATTTCCTTTTAGAGTTATCCTTATAATATTCAAATAAATTCTTTTGTTATTGATAGAAATAAGAGTTGAACAATATTATAAAAAGTTAAATGCGGTTTCGTAAAAACTTATTTTATATAACTAAAATTGATTGTATATCCTAAGACAGAAATAATAATAACATTTGCAATTCTAAGCCAAAAGATACATTGAAAATATTTATAATTAATTATTGACTTGGGGATACTTTTATAATCAAACCAGTATTACTTTCTATTGCACCTATTCTGAACCTTTGACTATCCTTTATAAATTGCTTTTGAAAACAATTTAACAAAATTCTCAGCCATCAAACGATCTTCTCAAATAGTCCAATGGCCATTGTCTAATGATTTTAATAAAACTTGATAAAAATATTAGTCAATTAAAACCATATTTCAAGTGTCATTTGAAAAACAAGATAAAACCACTTACTAAATTAATTATATATATATGAAGTGTGACAGAAGCAATACTAGCTAGAGTAACTGTTTATGGAAACGTACACTCTAACTAAAAGTTAAGAGCTAAATTATAATTTTCTAATCCTGGAAGCATCTGAGATGTGACGCGATAATGTAAAAAAAAAGTGAAAGAAAATTCTACGCACGCGGATAAAACCCTCCACCACACAGTTAACATATCCGGCTAGCTATCACATAGATTCGTGAGCTACGCATTGTTTATTGTAATGTAAAGCCAAACGGATTGTTAAGAGTTTTATAATCATTGCAACCATGATCCGATGATGCTACCTGCTACATAGTATAATAGAAGTTTGTATTAAAATGTTTTTATGTTCTTAATCCCAAACATATCTAGGTCTGTTTAAGACAACTCTTTTAATATAAGAATGATTCCATAAACCCCGTTGCACTCTCCTGCAGGGAATCGTAATGAAAAAGAAAACCCAGAAACAAACAATCAAAAAAGGAAGACGCGAGGTATATGAAAAGAATCGAGATGTGTAGAAAGGTACCAAATGCCAGAAAAAGTGTGCTGACCAAACCAATATTAGGACAAATGAATCCAACATCAAATGGTGTTTGAAAGTGTAATACACACCACTGGAGTAAAAACTCGTATAAAGTGAATCAAAAATAAATTCCCTGAGAATCGTATGCCCTGTAACAAACCATTGCACTAAATTCTGCATCAAATTCTGCATCAATATTGTAAATCCAGGACTTTAAATAACATGTAGTAACGATTTCAGGTAAAAACTTCTGACGTCAAGCCAAATTACCTGCCAAATACCATCATTGGAAACACAAATGTTTTGCTATCCACACTACAAAACCGAACAAAGTAGCAACTTGCCCGGTGTTATCTGCTGAAGTTTAACCACTTGGCAGAGCCTCCTTTACCAGGTGGAGAAGCGTGCATAGGTATTTATGTGTAGGGAAATCAGAAAACTTTATGATGCAATTTTCCATTAAATCAGCCCAACCAAACTTTAAGAGTTAGATGGCATGCATATTGGAAATCACTATGAATTCAAAACACAAGGAAAATAGCACCTGCAAAGGATATACCCTCAGCACATCCTCAATCTTCAATTAGTATTTCTGACAAACTTTAACAATATCACAATCGATAGAGAATTAGCACATAATTAAAGCGAACAGAAGTCTTTCCGCTAGACATGAACTAAAATCTTGATATTAAAACTAATGTTAACAACATGGCATGGGTACAAACCTCACTGAAACCGTGTCAGTGTACTCAATTGGCGAAAAAATGTTTGCAGTACTAATATATTGCAGAAAGTATATTTTTTTTTGTAAGGCTGCAATAAGTTCTGCAAGGACCAACTATTCATAACTCTTCCCTTACTCCAAGACAGCGCATTTTTTAATGGATAAAAGCAATTTTATTGCATGGGTGAAGTTCTCAACGCTACATGCCAACCACAATTCAAAATACTTAAATATTAATAAAGCAGCACTACTGATCACATGATGCAGGGCCCTAACCCAATTTGTCAACATATCTTGTAAAGAATTTACCAAAATGCAGAAAATGCATCGGACTAACCCATCAGTCCCCTCCCATTTCAAGTAGCTATCCTCATCTTGAGAGTAAAAAAAATTAAATGTTCCAAAAAAAATCACAACCCTATAGTAAATCACACCAATTAATAAAATTTAAAAAAAAATAGAAAAAAAGAGAAGAGGATGGGAGAGGGGTAGAAGCAACGAATCCCTAATTACCTGTCTCAAAAGCACTCGGCATTACTTTCTTAATTCGTATATATCACAGTAATCAGAGCAAAATCTATTTAGAAGAGAAAGAAGTTGTCAGAAAATTGAAGTAAACTGAAAACCAGTGGTATAGAACTATTAAACATAAACCACTAGTTTGAAATACTTTTACGGCCAGTGGAATTTGGATTCTATGGTCGGTTTTCCTATACTATTCCTCTGTTATATCTCTTTCAAAATATATTTATGACAACTAATTTTGAAATTTTAAAATATATTAAAGTATCAATATAATATACTTTAATACAGCAGAAGACAATACCAAAAAATTCAGTGAAGAATCTATACTCCAACCGGTGTATTTGACGGCTAAAAATGTTTTCCTGTGACCTTTTAAGTTCATATCCATATGATATTAGCAGTGATAGCTTTCGAACTTAAGTATTTTGTTTGTTGCCATCTGAAAAATTATTAGTAAGAACTTTCACGGATAAACTGCACATTTACTTGCATACAATCATGCTAAAATAAACACATTTTCCCAAATTGGCAGGCCAACATCGTCATTTCTTGTTGAACAAAAACATCAAAACCTTGGCATCTTACCAATATTAAGATTAAAGCAATAACTACATCAGATGGATTTCTAAAATTTCATTTGTTCGGAATTTATTTCATGCATGTACATATTCATATGCAAAAACAATTCCAAGTCCAGAAATAGTCATATTGGTGTAATAAAATGAAGGACATAAAACTGAATGAACAAACTGTGCATGCCAATTCAAAAGAACAAGATATTTTACTTGCAATTGATATAGTAGGAATGACTGGTTGCTGAACACATTTTAAGGGTGAAAAGTGAAAAGAAAACTAACTTGCAAGTCAATATCCTCCCAGTTAAAATGTACCTCACAAGTAAAAAAATGCTGATTTCCTATTAACATAAACAATAAAAGCATATAGAGCATTCGGGTCTAAATCAACCATCCAAGGCAATTATAGCTCAATGAAAACCATGTCTCATAAGTCTTCACAAATTTGACTTTCAATTCTAGCCTGACAGGTTCTGTTTTCTAAACTTATTGAAATGCACATTTATGTTTGATTCAGGAAACATAAAAATTATACATACGGAAGAAATTAAAATTTGAGCTTGAAAATTAATTTGTTTTGTTGTAGAGGAAAGCAGTGAAGAAATAAAAATGTTGAAACATAACATTCCAAAATCATATCCTGAATTCAAGCTTCATTTCAATCACTTTTTTTTTCTTTCATTCAAATGATTCATGAGTTACACTAAAATTTCAAATGCACAGCAACAGAACTACTACTTACATACGAAGGAAAGACATAAAAAAACACAACTTGGAAGTTAAAATCAAGATGTTAAGAATTAACCCAGTAAAATTACGAAGAAACCAGAAGAAATGTTCTAACTATGAAGCACTACAGTTCAAAGGATTTAACTTTCCCATTCCGAACAGCTAAACTAACAACAGAGAGCTAGCCCATCATCATCATTATTCAATATACAACATACAAAAGAACCCTATCACATTCAAAACAAAAAAAAAAAATGATCTTCTTTCCATTTTGTACAGAGGACCCACCCAACATGGCAGAACCAATAAACAAAAAACAACAACTCACCTCCACTGAGGAGAGACAAACAAATCTTTCTTCCCATCAAAACTGATACTTCATACATCCCAGTTCCATTCATTTTCCATAATCACTCCACCCGATCGTGGTTGCTGTTGTTGCCCCGGAGAGCCCGAATCAAATTACACGCATTCCTCCTTACCTTCTCATTATCATCTTCCACGAACACAATAGAAGCTTCCAGAACACCTTCTTCAAGAGCTAACAGCACCATTTCCTGACTGTACAAGCAAAGTGAAGTAAGTGCGAAAAGCGCATACTGAATCCCCCTGGAGCTTCCGTTCCTCAAAACGCTAGCCAGAATCTGAACACAACCGTTATAACCTTCCATTTGCTCCCTCCCTTCCTTACACTTCGCCAGAACGCCAATTACCTCAACGCACCGTTCCAATCCAATTTCTACGTTCCGCAACAGAATCGGCACAGCGCCGCAACTCACGGCTCTTCTCCGGTTATCCGGAAAGGAGCAGAGCGCGTAAAGCGCGGTGGCGGCCTCCTTCCTCTCCCTTCCTTTTCCGTCACGGATTATCGCCACGAGCGCCGCGATCGCCGCCGGGAAAGCGCCGATGGTGGCCTTGTTGACCTCGACGACGGAGAGGCTGGTGACGATGGTGGCCGCGACGGCACGGCAGTCAGGCGGCGCGTTGAGTAGAACGGCGACGAGGCGCGCGACGACGCCCTCGGCGACGAGGCCGACCTTGGAGTCGTCGTCGAGGGTGAGGTTGAGCAGAAGCGGGAGCGCCGTCTCCTGGAGAGCAGGGTCGACGACGGCGGCGAGGACGGCGGGGACGGCGGCTGAGTCCGCGAGGTGGCGGCGGAAGGCGGAGTCACGCTTGGAGAGGCGCGTGAGGTGGCGGAGGGAATCGATTTTGGAATCGGAGGAAGAAGCTGGAGAGGTGAGGGTGGAAATTAGGGTTTGAGGTTGGGAAATGGTTTGGTGGAGAGGAGGTAGGAGGGTGTAGTTGGAGATTAAGCTTCGGAGCGCGTGGTTGGGAATGAGGGAAGGTTGGTCGGGGAGGGGCAACTTGGTAATTGGACATGTTCTGTAGCCTGCGTCTAGCCAACGTTGGATTGAGGAACGGTCGAAGGTGTGACCCGAAGACAGGATTACAGGGTCCGACATTATTTCTAGGGAAATTGGACACTTGAAGTGGTCGGGAAGATGATGAGTCGCCATTTCTTCGGTCAAATTACTAGTACTACCCTTCAATGATGAATGGATGAAGCTTCCACAGTGAAGTTCGAGTGTGTGTGTGTGTGTGTTTGGGTGAGTGAGTGAGTGAGACACAGAGAGACAGAGAGAGAAACAGAGAGAGGGTTTTTGAGGTTTTTGAGGCCTCTATTCACTTTCCTTTCCTTCCGCCATTGTTCCCTTTTAGCTTCATCACAGGTATTTTTAGGACGAGAATACCCTCCCTTAAACACGGTAATCTCCACCAAGTGATTTTCGTGATTTTGGATTGCTTTTTCATACTTTTAAATAATTTATTCATCTTATTATTAAAACGTTTTATCTTTGTATATTATTATTAGGAGAAGAAAAAAAGTCATACAACTTGAGTTATTATAATTTCCTAACACATCTTTTAAATATATTATATTCATCTCTCTTCTACTGAAATATTTTGACCGTGAAAGAGAATTCATACTCTAAGAATACACACACAAAAACCCTTATTATAATTATCTCATTTCAGAAAGATAAATGAAAACTAAACTTATCATGCGTCATGTAACAGTTTGTTTTATTATACTCTTTATACTTAAAGTTAACATACTCTATATATGAAAAACAGATATAAAATATGCTATTTAAATAATAAAACATGACGCCATCTTATTTATTCATTATACTTTTGTAAATGTTATTTTATTATTTTAGTGGGTAATCGTAAATGTAATGTAAATAAAATATATATTATTAAATATTTTATTTTAACGTATTAAATTAATTATATATTTTCTATTTTCAACTTCTTATCACATTCTTGACCACGCCATGTCCAATCTCATTCAGAAAAAAAATCAAACATCGCATACGTGTTCAGTTTTTTGGATTTGTTATCATTGCTTCGAAAAATCAATATTTAAAAATATTCAAATTTATGATAAGTTTTTATAATCCTAATACTAAGTACCATATTGTAATTTAATTAAAATTTAATGATGGCGACAAGAAACTTTACACTTTTATCCAATAATAGATTTTGTGCAAATAAGTTATTATTTTTTTAGTAATTACTTTATCATATTTATTTTTATATTATAAATTGAATCGTGTGAAGAATGTTCAAAGAACCCTAGAAGCTTAAAAATGTATGTTTCATAGTTTTGATTGTTGACTTTAAAGTTGGCATAAAGGTTTATTTAATATTTTGTGTTTATGTTTGCATGTGTGAAAGTATTTTAATTTAGTATCTATTTTTGTTTCTATTTGACTCTTCATATAAGGTATTTATTAGAATTTTTTAAACCAATACACCCTATGGTAACGAGTAAACACGTTTTCTATAAACTAAAATTAAGCTTGAAACGAAATTTAATGCTTTTAACCGATTAATCAATGAAAGGTTTAAATAATCAATTAATTTGATCTTGAGATGTTCTAAAAACAAAATAATCTAGATAAATAATCGATTGAAACAAAAATCATTTGCAAGTTTTTTAACTTGTCATAATATAATTAATTATGATTTTTTGAATCAATTAAAATTATTTTTGTAATTAGTGAATAACATATTTAATCAATTAAATTGTGTAATAATCAATTATAACATATAGACGTTGCAAAATATTTTGAAAAATATGTCAAGATAATGTTAACAAGTAAAATAATAGATTATGAATATTAGTACATTTTCAATTTATATTTTTAAAACTCTATAAGTAGATAATCAATTTCTTTGAGGTAATTTTTACAATTATAGGGAAGGAATTATGCTCACATTTTCTAAGATCTAAATGCAATTTGCAAGTGCTCTCAAAAGTTTTTAAAATCATCCAAAGGTTGTGTTGTGTGAAAGATTTCAAAATGTGTTTTTGCTATGGTAACTTTTTATCAATTTGTTTTCCTAGAGGTGTTTCCAAGTTTTTTTTTTTTTTTTTATTGTTATATACTTGATGTTCTATTAGAGTTTTTTTGGATTGTCCGAAATAGATTTTATGAGACTAAACATCTTTTTAGATAACTAAAAAATGGATAAGGCATAAATCCTTGTAAAGTTATTCAATAATTGATAGGTTGATATCCACTTTAGGATATTGAATTCATTAAGGCTGATATATTTTAGTGTGTTTGTAATTGTTTTGTTGCTTTCTATAAACCCTTTTGTTGATAGTGAAACTATATTTTTAAGAAAAAAGTTAAGACTAGATTTAGGATTAGTGGTTATCCGAATTAGTATGATTTATTATGTGCCCTTCATTCTTCTCTATCATATTTTATTTACTCTTTCAATTCTTGTATCAACTAGAATTCAAGAAATTGTAATTTATAAATTAAAAAAATTGAAGAAAGAAGTTTTATTTAGAAAGTTTTCAAAATCAATTTAATGCCCTACCCCTTTCCCATTCCCCACGAGTTTTGCTTCTTGGTTTAAGAAAGTCAACCTTAATTTTCTATTTATGGAAGATATGTTTGATTTTATTTTTAATGGTTCAAAGGATGGTGTGTAGTTGATGTTTTGTTTTGTGACATGAAATTGTTGTTTGTGGAGTTTTGTTTGACTTGGAGTATGTTTATTTGGAAAATTGATTTGGGAGAGTGGATTTGAGAAAAAAGAAAGGTGAAAATAAGATCCTTTAGATTAACTAAAAGATAGTGAGAAATAAAGGGACTTGAAATGAAAATTTGTAAAAGTTAGTGAGTGGTATGATGGACGAGATATATTAAAAATATATTTTTTAATTGATAAAAATGAAATATTATCATTTTATCCTCAGTCATAAAAGTAACTTGAAATAAAATATAATTAGTGTAAATTATTATTATTATTATTATTATTATTATTATTATTATACTTATTATTTTTTTATTATTACATGTTCCATCTACATTGGACACCACTTTCAGAGAGTTCTAAACCTCCCTCTTCATTCACACAGAAACTATCCACTTACCTCCATTCATCTTCACAATACCACACAAGACTATCTTTCAACCCCTCTTTACACAATTCCACTCACAAAACACCTATCTGCAAAAAACACGAAGAAGGGTTGTGAATATTATAGGGTAATTTTGTAACTTCAATCATGGTGACATTTCTTTCTCACCTCTTCTCATCACCCAAGCAAGAGTACTTCTTCAATATTTTCCCTTAAATTCGTGCTCTCAAATCAACACATTTTGCTTTAAACAAACAAGCGTGCCACTTATTTTTCTTTCTTCATATACAAGACATCACTAGAAACAAACAAAGCATGTGTCAAAGGAAAAGAGAATGGTGTGAGTGATTAGGTTGGGATGTGTAGGGAGGTAAGTTGTTTCATGTATAAATATCCAATTCAATCCTTGAAAGGTTGTAGTAGTGGTTGATAGGTCACTGTTTAAGCAAATGAAACATAAACTAGTTTTCCTAAAAACTATCCTTCAAATGTGCTTCAAGCCATGATATTCATATCCTTTGAATTTCCAATTATTTGTAGCATCATGAGCCTTGAATAGATTTGATCTTCCAATCTCTTGCTCATTGGCCTTGTCATAGGTCCTTTAAAGTGTAAAGATTCATCTTCAAGTTCTTCTTGTATGAAATTTTGGGATAATCCTCTATCATTCCCTCATTCTTAAAGAGAATTTGTCCTTAAATTCATATCACTTGAAATTTAGGAGATAATCATCTATCATACCCTCCTTCTTAAAGACAATTTATTCTCAAATTTGTCTCACTTGAAGATTCCTTATCACATTTTTCTTCACATGCATTACATTTATACAATGTCTGATGTTTAACTTGCACCAATATGGGAGATCAAATAAGATGGACATCCATATGACATTGTCTTGGTGTTCGTTACAAGTTTTTCTTCATCTACATTATGGGAGGACCTTTAGAAATCTCTAATGTTGTGAATATATTATTTTCCTTCCATGTTTCGACTACTTATGCAACATGTTCTCTACACACACATAACATGCTCTATGATCTTTAACACTATAACTTAATAAGTTCACATATGTATAAAAGTCATTAAATGTATAAAATAGCACATGCCATACATCTAAAATAACCCATTGGAAAACTCATCAAATACTTCAATTGCCTTATTACACAACAATCTTAAATCTTCAATCAACTAACTATGATAAACATCTATACCAATTTATGGTTGTCTTGAACTAGGAATTATCATAGAGAGCATCGCATATTTTCACTCTATATACAACCATATAGGTAAGTTACAAATAATTAAAAAAAATATGTCATGAACTATGATTGATACTTACATTACTAAATAAATTCATTTCATTTATTGGTAGTACAAGTCTTAGATTTCTAGATTTATGACAAAGCAGTCCATTACATTTCTCTCGTCTACATGTCATATAAGATTTTTTGTGACATTTGAATTTGAAAACAAACATGTAGCCTTAAAATTATTTTAAAATACCAAACAAACTTGATAGGGAACTATTTTTTGCCATCTCCTCGTTACTGTCTTTATCGGTCCCTGATCTTGTAACATGATGATCCATACTAGAGACAAAATTTTCAATTCTTCAAAAAAAATTTTAAAATACAATATGATGATCCATACTAGAAACATGTTTTTCAATTCTTCAAACATTTGTTTATATACAATACACTCATTAGGACATAAATGTATTCTTATATACTACATACTCTCACAAAATAAATTTTTTTCTTTGTTTGATAATTTTGATTGGGTAGTGTATTTCCTTCTAAAAAAATTTAACAACTACAACAATTATGTGAAACTTTTATCTGTCAACCTATTTGTTGTTTTTAAATTCATCAACCTTAACGTTGTTAATAATTATGTAAAGCCTGTGCATTATTTAACATAATTTTGTAACATATAATTTTTTTTTGCTGTTCAAACAATTCACACAAGGATACCTAATCATTACACTCCATCCCCATTACCATCAACATGATGTTGAGCACATTGTATAAAATTTTCTAATCTTCTATAATAATAATCACTTATGTGTATTGGGTTAATCCAACTTCATTTTATATTTAAACTTTTACGTGCATGATTGAAATTTAGTTTTGTTAAAAATCATGTAAACTCATTTTTAAAATCAAAACATGTGACCTTGTCCCTTTTAGGAAAACCCATTTTTTAATAGTTTATTAGCATGTAAACTTTAATCATTTTCTCATATTTCATAAAAAAAAAAAAATAGGAACATTTTGTTTTGTTCTTTTAAGTGACACAAAATAACAATAATGACATAAACTCAACTACAATAAAATGCAAGTGAAGATTAACACAAAAGGCAATCAATTGAAGTTCCATAAAATATGAGATGTAAATTAAAATATGTACTAATGAACTATTATAAAATGATTGATCTATCCAAATTGTCAACCAAACATTTAAGATTCAATACAATGGATGTTATTTCTCTCTTGTTTTTGTATAAATTAAATCATAGTGACAATTTAGAATTAAGACAATACATAACTTTTTGTATTAAATATCAAATAGTAATTAAGATTCACACTCCATGTTAAATATATATAACGCAATTCTTCCAAAATTTTAGCATCATAACACTTCAGTTATGAACTTATTAAAATATAAATAATAAAATTTGTCAAAGTCAAATATCTCGAGACTTATACAAATAGGTTTAATAGAAGAATAAATAGAAACAATGTTAATTTGAATAAGATTGCACATCACAATTATAAATGTGGAATTCCACATTCTCATGATCTTGCACACAAAATTAACATACAAATTATATAATAATTCAATCAAATTTTTATGCAAAAGAAAAAAATCAATAAATCAAGTTCTAATTCATCAAATGGTCACTTGTAATACTTTAATAAGGACATAAAAAAATAGAAAAAAAATTTTGACAATTTTTTTTTTGTATAAATTTGACAAAATTTACATAATAGATTTTTTTATTATTATTTAACCAAAATGAAGTAATAATGAGTTTTTTTTTACCTAAATAATTAGTTTGTCAAAATTTGTTAAAAAAATCTTTGTTAAATATCATTCTAAAAAATAACTACATTGAATATAAGACTTTCTAATTAAATGTATGAATATTAACAAATTAAACCTCCGTTTATCTAACTTTACAATAAAATTCAATTGTGCTATTACACTATAAATGGTGGGAGAATATAATTAAAAAAATATAATCCTAACCTATACTAATTTGGAGTGGTACTAATTGACCTCAAGGAAAGAGTACACTCGAAGATAACACTAACGCCAAAATGTGGTGAGAGAATATAATAGCAACAAAATTTCAAGGAAAGAATAAGGAAGCACAATAAAAATGAGCATCATCACTTATATAGAAAAAAAGTAAATAGAAAAAGAAATAATCATTTGCATTTAAACAAAAAATATTGAGCATAATAGACATACGATAATATTTATACTAAAAAATTCTTTGAAAATTATTATAATAACTTGAACATCCTAAATGTGGTCAAGTTTCTTACACCCAAGCTTCATATAGAGTTTGAATCTTTGATATTGTTTAACAATTTCTTCTCAAAACTTTAGATGAGATGGATTTATCAAAAGACAAAAAAGATCGTTTATTTATTTTAATTTTTTAATCATGAAATTTACAGGAATGATTGAAATGTCGAAAATAATAATTAATATAATTTATTAGGTATTTAAAGTAATATCACCATGAGAGAAGTCAGTTTTCTTGCTATTTCATTGTAAGTTGGGAAGTAGATATATTGTCATTAGTTTCACAAAATTAAATTTTCTTCTTTTTATTTTGTTAAATAAAAAGTAAAATTAATATTTTTATCCCATCTTGTTTTACTTTTCTACGTCACTTTTGGTGAAATAAATAATTGTGGGTATTTCTCTTTGACCTCAGAGTTTAAGAGTAAGAGAAGGGCATTTTAGGATTTTGAAAGGGATGATGTGGTATCATGTTTTCAACGTTGTATGGTTGTGTCGGTTACTCTACCGGAAACAAGAGGGAAAGAGATAGAATGGCGTTTGTTTTCAAAAGGACCAAACTGTGTGTCGCATTCTCTTATTTGACTGCTCACACAAAACCCTCGGCACTCGTAAAATGACACGTAACCCTTCTCTTTATCTATAGTACCAAAACAAAACAATGCACACATTTTTTACATTTTTTACATTGTTCCTGTAAAATAAAAGCTCACTACATTATTTATTCATTTGTGCAGATGAATAATTATAGATTTAATTTTTAGAAAATTATACTCTGATTCCATTTGTTACTCATATCTTTCATTTTTTATGTAATTTAATGTGAATCATTTATTATTTTTAAAAAATAATAGTAAATTAATCAATAATCTATACTAAATTATTTCAAAAATTCAAGAATAATAAAGGACTCATCGGATCATTCTCCTTAATTTTTTGTTCACTCTTTATAAATTGTGTAAACTTTTTCTTTTAACTTAATAATTTATTATTTCCTACATATATATATATATATTACTTTAATCCTTTACTTTATCTATATAATTTTAATATCTTTTAGCCTTATTATTTAAATTTTTAAAGATAAAATGCTACAAAAAAAGATTAAAATAAATGTTTTAAATAAATCAATAATAAACCGTAATTGTCTAAGCATGAAAAAAGTAATAAGCAGACGTTGGTTCAATTTTTTAAAGAAGATGTAAATTCAAAATGTTTAACAAATTTTTTAAATATATGACAAAATTATAATATATAATTATCGACATATCTCATTTTACAAGTTATGTTAAGGATTAGTTATTATATTTAAAAAAAAACTATTTTTTGAGAAAAAAATTATTTTTTAAGATGATATTATAGTCCATATTAATATTATGTTTTAAATCTATAGTGTTATGTGTTATTGAGATATCTATTTTCACGTATTATGTAATTAGTTATTAATGTGAAATAATGTATTAGACATAGAGAGGTTATCCTATTCCACCCCTCATTAAGTCTCTTTTAGGGATTCCTAAATAAGGGGTCAAAACAATAGTCTTAATCCCCAAAGCTTTCCTCTCAAGTGAGTTTGGAGTAGGGCTAAGGTGAGTTAAGTCCCACTAAAATACTTTAATTAACTTTTGAAAACAATATTTTGAATTTAAGTTAAAGATCAAGCTGGGTCGTCTCAGGTCGAAGGTAAAGACGGTCTCACCAAGGCCAAAAAGACTGAAACAGGCCAACTTGAGTCGAAGGTTGAGACCAGTCGACCCAAATTGACAGGTCTAATTAGAGATCTTATATTGATTAGAGACTTCAAATTATAATATATATATATATATATATATATATATATATATATATATATATATATATATATATAAAAGTAAATAAGAATTTCACTTTATAAATCAAATTTAAAATCTACTCTTCAAAATGTATCATTAAATATCACTAGTTAAATTATTTGATGAAAATTGGTATTAATTTATTTTATTAAATATTAAAAAATTATTATAAAGTGAATATACACACACGCATGTATGTATTAAGAATCCACCATTATGAATATTAGAAAAGAGAGATACAAGTTGATAAAAAATACGTATACATGTTTTAGTAGACTGTAAAGGTTATAGAATTTAAAACCAAACAATTGCATTCTTCATTTATAAAAAAAAAAAAAATCACCATTTCTAAAACATATAAATCACTATAAGAAAATATATTATTAGTAATTAATTTTAATAAAAAAAATAATTAGTCATTATATACTAACTAATTTAGAGATTAATTTAAAAATTAAAAATTATTAATAACTAAAATAATTTCTAAATTGGTCTATAGTGAATTAGTTTTTAAATTGGACACTAATATTAGTTATTAATATTTTAGTTAAAAAAAATGTCTTTAAATTTATATCTAAATTGATCATTAATGGGACAAATTTAGAAATAAATTATTATTTTTTAGCTAAAACCTTGATTGCTAATATTAGTGACCAATTTAGACATCAATTCACTATTATGATCAATTTAAAAATTAAATAATTTTTAATTTATAAATTAATATTTAAATTGATCACTATAATAATTAATTATTTTTTATCTCTGAAATTGGTCGCCGAAAGATATTTTATTTTAGTAAATCTCGTAGTTTCTTTTTTTATTTATTATACAATCATCATCTTCTCTTCCTGACGTTACAAGTTACGACATAACTAAAAGTAATTCTAACACGTAAAGAAGACTTGGATCCACTTAAGAATTCTTATTCATTTTTTGATTTTTCAAGTTCTCATTTCTATTTGTGCTTGCATGTGCCTATAGTACAGCATATATGATCAATTGAGAAAAAAAAAAAGGATTTTTAAGTAGTTTGAGTTTACCGTATTCTATTTGTTCTTTAGGTTTTACTTTTTGAAAATTTCTTAACACTCTTTACTCATTATCTTTATTATCTCTCATTAAGATTAGATTTCTTGGAAAGTAAAAGATTTTTAAGCAACGGAAGCAAACTATTTTCAAAATTCTTATTTAGGTTTTAGGTGATGCTTTTATTTTTTTATAGAGCAAAGCTTTAGAAGTTGTTAAACTAAGTGGGTTGTGTTGGATGATTTGATATTGGAAAAGTTGTCATGCTTTTTAAATTAAAAAAATTGGTTTCAATTTTGGTTGTAATGTTTCAAGAATTGTAATAGTTTTGAATACTAAATTGTAATAGTTTGTTGAGTTCACGTGTGGATTGATGATATGATATTAACTATTTAATTTAGGGGTTAGAGAAAAATCACTTTTCTTTATCTATTCAGTTTTACTCTAATTTATTTAATATTTATTTTATTAAAAATTTAATCTATTTAAAATTTACTATATTAAAATTGGATTTAATTTTATTTAAATTTTTTAATTTTTCAATTGGATATCATTTTTTGAATTCATATTTTAAAATATGAACAATTTAAATATCCAATCCAAATTTTAATTTTAATTTTTAGTTGGGATGAGTTAAAAGTCGAGATAGACTAGCCCATACCAAAGGTCGAGACGGATAAGTTTGGACTGAAAGTCAAGATGGGTCGTCCAGAACACAAGGTTGAACTTAGTTGTCTCGGGACAATTTTACTAGGTCAGTTCCGACCAAAATTTGGCCGAGTAAACCTTGAAAAATATTTGGTCGATCTTGACCGAGTCGGCCCTAGCCAAAATTTTGTGTATTTTAACCGAGTCCTTCCCGGTCGAAATTCGACCGAATTTTGCTGAGTCGACCTCGATAATTTGGCCGAATTCGGTCGAGTCAGATTCAACCAAAATTCGGTCAAGTCAGCTTTGACTGAAACTCTACCAAATTAGGGCGAGACGGCTACGGTCGAAACTCGATTGAATTTGGCCCCAACAACATTGGGCGGAGTCAATCACGACCAAATTCAGCCGAGTCAGTCCCGACTGAAACTTGACTATATTTCGACCAAGTCGAAGCCCACCAAAACTTGCCCAAATTTGGTCGAGTCAACCCTGACCAAGTCGCCCTAGCAAAAACTCAATTGAATTAGCCTCGATCAAAATTCAGTCGAAATTAATCGAGTCAGCATCAACCAAATTTCGGTCAGATTCAATCGAGTCAGCCTCGGCCGAATTTGGACAAATTCGCCTCGATTAGAACTCGGCAAAATTCGACCGAGTCGGCTCCAACCAAGATTTGGCCGAATTTGGTGGAGTCGCCTCCGACTAAACCTCAGTTGATTCGACTCTGGTTAAATTCGACTAAGTCATCCCCAACCAAAATTCGACCAAGTTGGCTTTGATAGAAACTCAACCAAGTTTAGCAGATTCAATTTCGACTGAATTCTACCGAATCGACCCTGAATGAAACTCGACCGAGTCGGCTCCAACCGAAAGGTCGAGACTAGTCGACATGGGCATGAGATCGAGAGGGGTTGGATTGGGTTGAAGGTCGAGACAAGATGACGTGGATCGAAGGGTGAGAGGATCTGGCCTGAATCGAGAGTCGAGATGAGCTGGCCGAGGGTGATGATTGAGACTTGTTGGACAGAGTCGGGATGGAGATAGGCTGGGTCAAGCCAACAACACATGTTCTAAAAAAATCAATTTAAATTTCTTTTATACAAAATATGTTTTGAATTTTGAACTTAATCTAAATATTTAGACTTGGATTCAAATCTTGATCCAAATATTTGGATATTGATTTAAAAAAAATCTATACTAGTTATGCAACAAAAATATATTTGGATTGAAAATCTGATCCAATTATTGGATTTTGATTGGATCTTTAAAAATTTAATCCATACCTATCCCTAATTTAATTTGACAAATAAGAATATGATAGTATTTAGACATATATTTGAATTACATTAACAAGTTTACTTTGGTTACTCATTTTATTAATTTTCATGGTTAAATTGTAATTGTTTTGAATTAACATTTTGAAACTCATGATCAAACTGTTAACTTGCGATATCTTATTGAAAACCATTTAGTAAATTAGAATCAATTAGATAAATGATTTGGTAGAAATAATAATTGTTATTGTATGTATATTTTAATTAAGTACTATCTCAAATGAGAGATAAAGGTTGAATGCAAGAGTTTTAATTTTAAAGCTTCTTGATCAAGAGACAAAGTATTATCCAAGCGATAATCTCATTATCAAAACGTTTGTTTCCCATTTAAATGAGAAATAAATCATATCAATTTTTTCATGTAAGAAGAATATTGTTTAAGTGCTTGAGAGTCACTTAAATGATTAAGTTTTGTCATTCAATTAATGGTCAATCATTTGAACAAGGAAGGTACTACATTGATTTTCTCTCATACAAAATAATACCACCCTAACAAGAATGTCTCATTTGAGCAATGTTCCCCTATTTTATATGGTATTATTAATGACTTTTAAAATTTTTAAATGTTATTAATTTTGTCTAAGTGTATTGTTATATGATGTTTTTGTTTTTGTTTTTCTATTCATTCTTTTGAAGATCAAAGGCCATTAGCAGATAACACTACACATCCATCTGACCAGAGTTAATAACATAATCGGTTCATATTTTGCCCTTTCTTAGGAGAATGAGGCTTATGAGTTGCATGTGATTTATAGTCGAATGCATGTGACTCAATAATTCAAAGTGAATTTTTGTTTGTTTGTGAACTTATGGACATGCTTAGATTTTTAATTGGATTTTTGTTTATATAGTTAGTTCCTCTTGTGGGAAATAAAGTTCTAAGAAGCAATTGAAGTCAAAGACTGATCTTCTAAAGGTAATGGAAGCATATAATTTTTATTTTGTTCAAGTTCAAAACTATGTGTGGTTGATGCATGTGAATGAACTAAATGATTTCTTAATTGGTTGGTGAACTGTGATGTAGTGACTTGATTTGGTTTATAACTGATATAGTTGTATTATTAAAATAGTGAAATTTAATTGATTGCTTTGTGATGGATTATTTGATTTAATTATGAAATTTTGAAGTGTGATGTTATCAAATTTGTTGAATGATATTACCTAAGGATGCTTTAAGTCAAATGGCACTTAATTAGGAATTGAAGAAAGGAAAACTTGCTTAGATAAACCATTGAATCAAATTGATAACATAAGAGTAGGAATCAAGTAACTGATATGGGCTAAGCGCAAGGAGCTCCAAGGGCTCCGGCGTTGGGTGCCACCAAAGCATCACTAGGTGCCTTCTAGACAGTGAGTTCCAGGGGTTCCTGACACCGACCGCTGCCCATATATCGTTGGGCACATTGAACTTTTCGTGGATTGGGATGCTAGGTGCTGTAGGGATTACCAAACACTCATTTAACTGAGAGCTCTACTGGTCTTAATGTTGTGTGCTAGCTTGGTGGCACTAGGCGCTTGGCGTTGAGCCCTGGTTTTTGTGTTGAGCGTGGGTGTGCTCTATTTTATCTTCTAAAATTGGAATTCGGGATGCTTTATGCTCTATGAAGAATTCTCTTGTTTGTTTTGCAATTAATGAAAGAAATTCTAAGGATAATTGCTTTATTTATGAATGGGTTATTGTATGTATTGAGCGAGAGTCCCAACTTTGAGTCATCCTAACTCTACTAAACTCATACTCATATAGAGACGAAAGTTTATGTGGTGAAAGTTGGAAGAGGTTTCTATAGCAAAATTTTAGTTTGAAATAAAATTAGTCTAGCAGCGATGCTATAAAAAATTAACCATATTATAATATACATGAGTCAACCGAAGCCACATCGGTTATTTAACTCAAATCCATGGTAAAAAATTTTATGAACATAACATGACTTAATGCATATTTAGCTTAATCCTAGATAATGACAATTACTTAGCAAATTGATTGTTTCTTATTAACGATTACACGTTAGAAATTTATGATTGATTTGTTAAAGTTTGTTTTAATTATAAAATTTATATGTTAGAACTTTATAAAAACAAATAAATTTACTTTGTGTCTTGTTTATGGTTGGTTGTAATGATTTTGTGGCGCACGGGAACAGAGGATTATGCAAGAGAAAGTCATATTTGTCGATAGAGATTAGAGATCTAAAAACTACCCATGGAGGATTGTATATTTCTTTATTTATACATGATGAAATGTTAAGTGTATTAAGCATAATATATCTGATTAATAGGTCTTACATTAATAACTTATTTTACTATAAATAATCTTAATAAAATGAAAAAGTAACACAGATGAATTCATTTGCAATCTTATTTTTGATTAATCCTTACTCTAAAAAGTGATTTCCAATAAAAAAATTTCATTAAAAACTAAAGGAAATTGATTAAGAAATTAATAAATATTTTCAAATAGTATATTTTTATGCTTGATTCCTAAATTAAGATACTGTATTGATTTTTGATAATTGTAACTATTAATGTTTATTTAAAAGTTGTATATTCCTTTTCATATTTAAAAAAGAGAATACAGTTAAAGCACACTAAATACATTATTTTTGCTTAAATAATATTTCTTGTGTTAGATTGTTTATTTAACAACTTTTTTAATTTATTATGGTAAAGATTTAATCTAGCTGGTGATAACACAACTTTTTTTTTTTCAATCCTCCTAATTAGTTAAGCATAGAATACAAGTTTTCCTACTATATATCAATATTAAGTTTGTTAATTTAGATCCTGAATATTTTTTTTATAAGTATAACTATCAACTTTGAACTTAAAAAACATTTCATTGCTTTGATATTTTTTATAATTATAATATATTGTTTATATAACTTTTTTCCCTAATTATATTTGAATTCCTGCAAAATGAAAATTTAAGAGTTATAATTTTAGTCTTTATAAAAAAAAATTCAAATAAGGCATAATATTATTATGATATAATAACATCATGTTAAACCTAGCAAAGAAAAAGAAAGAATAAAGAAGATTTATTGGGAGAAAAAGTTAGGGCATTGAATTGAAACATGTAACGGAATTGGTGGTGGCTGTGCGGGCCACCAGTGACTGAGTGAGTGCGGTTGTTAATAGTTATAAGAAAAAGTCCAAATTTGTGAGCCAATCGCGCTCCCACTCACGCTTCTCTCGTGCCCTTTTCAATTCCCTTATATTTCTCATGTTTTTATCGTTCTTTAACAATTTTAAATGTATTAGAAAATATTTTCAAATTACAAATTATAAAATGTAAAGAAAATCAACTTTTTTAAAATTATGTTCCAACTAAATAACAAAAACATTTCCTCTCCTCATATTTCTTCTTACTCAAATTTATCTCTTCCTCTTTCATTTGATAAACATGTGTTTAGGCACTTAAATTCACTGTAATTGTATTATAAATAAATTAATATTTATGAATAAATATTGTCAGAATCAACTTACTAGTGATAAAATTGATAAGACTCATGAAATAGGTTGACATTTTCAGTTTCTCAACTCATTTTGATTCATTGAAATAAAAATAAACAAAAAAAGGTATTTTACTATTTTCAAAAATTATAATTTTATGTTTTTTTTTCACCAAACACTCGTTTTTTTTAACCGTTAAAATCTTAATTATAACATAAACTTATCAAATAATTTTCTCAACACAAGTCTACACATACACAAAAATATACACTATAAGAAAAAACCTCATCAACAAATTTTATTGGCCAAAATTTGTAAGTCACCATAGTGATCCATCTATATACTAATTTAATAAATAAAATATTATTAGTTACTAAAATAGTTACTATTATAAATAAAAAATTATAATTGTTCTCTAAATTTGTTTTTAAAATTTCGCTACTAAGATTTTAACTGTCAAAAGAAATTGGTCACTAAACATTAGCTACCGCGACTTTTTCTATCAAAAGGAATTAATTTCTAAATTAGTCTCTAATTAATTAGGGACCAATTTAACAACCAATTATAATTTTTTATTCATGATAGTAATTATTTTAGTAACTAATAATTTTTTTTTATAAATTGACATCTAAATTAGTAGTGACTAAGAACTTTTAATCACCAATATTAATTGTTAATGAGACATCTTATTGAAGTGATATATAGATACAAATATGTATAGAAAGAGAATTAAAATAAAATAAAAAACTTTATTCACCTCCAAACTTTTTCTTATAACTCTATATATAATAGTGTATACTGTACATTCATAATATTTCACAAAACAAAAACACATACAAAGATAGTTTATTGAAAATAAACTTTTACAAGGTAAAAGAGTGATATAAAAGGAACAACTTCATTATCAATTCATGAACAATTCTAATCAATCAAACTCAAACACACACATGGATCTAATACATTATTAAAAATATTTAAGAAGAGAAATATCAAAAGACACATTCTGAAATACTCATATTAAACATATTTTATAAGAAACTAACATTTGATTTAATCCAAGACCTTAAAAGATTCAAGGACCTTCAACCTTGCTTCCATTCCATTTTCGTTGCATCAAGGAGCTTCTCCTCTCTAAAAACCCTGCAAGGAGCTCCATCACTATATTCATTCTTATGTTTAGAGACCAAATACTATTAAAGTTTAAAACATGAATAAAATTTTTATACTTTAAGGACTAAAAGATATTTAACCGTTTTTTAAATAATGAATTTCTACGGAATTTGAAAAACCTTAAACATTTATATATTTTTCCTCAGCATTTATTATTTTATATTTAAAGTAAAATCATCACTAGTTTTCGAACTTTAATTGTAACGTCCCATTTAATTATCAATCGAAATTAAAAGAAACGTCACACGATAATAGTGCTGCAGAGTAGTCTTGGGGTCCTTAACACAACCCCTACAATCTAGGCACACCACGATGCCAACAAAAGCAGGATAAACAATTTGGCTAAGAGTTTACAGACCCGATAACAACAAAATACAGGGGCCATTGCCCTAAATAAACCACAAGAAAAGACGTTCGAAAAACTAGCCCAGATGGCTAAGCTGCCGGATCACCGCTCCCTTGCTGACCACGAGGACCTCGCCCATCTGCTCCCATCAACCAAGTTGATGATCATCGCAAGGAAGAACGGCCACATACAACACAGACATGCAACAACACAGGTAAGCTAGAGCTAACAACATAAAACATGCAGTCAAACATATTTTCATCATCTAATATCCACATAGCAACCAAACGTGTTACGACTCTTCATCCAATACACTACGACTCGACTCGACTCATCCGGATACGTATAACTTGGTCGGATTCAGCGGATGCTTGCACTTGTGTGGGTACCTCTGCTCGAACCTGAGCTGCTCGATCCTGAGCC
>Ga0214542_1005536_pt1 | contig 23927 bp, 11 predicted proteins | sample CNSS1metaG_FD_160096 | JGI IMG/M metagenome (GOLD analysis project Ga0214542, IMG submission 160096) | Root nodule microbial communities from cowpea collected in UCLA plant growth center, Los Angeles, California, USA - CNSS1 | ecosystem: Host-associated > Plants > Roots > Nodule | place: USA...
ATTTAAATGTATATTTTGCATTGAACTTTATTTAAATATTGTTTCAAATATTTATATATCAATAATTTATAGACAAATGTTAGAATTGTTATAATTTTTTTTAAAATTTTATATTTGAATTTATAAAATTTTTATTTTTAAAGCAACTCTAACATTTATCTCTAAATTATGGATATATAAATATTTAAAATAAAATTTAAATAAATATCAGTGCAAAATATACATTTAAATAAATTTAATTTTGTTAAAAATATCAACTATAATAAAAATACCATGGTAAAATTTATATAAAATTTAAATTTGATATAGGATGAAATTGACTCAGTTTTAAAAAAATTGGGACCAAATTAAGACAAAATAACAAATAAAGGAATTACATTGAGACTTTTGACATCCAATAGTGACACGTGGCACTATCATTGCCATATCACACCGTTTCTGCTACGTGGCACAATGTCAGATTGACACGTGGCAATTTTTTTATTTGTTTTTAAAAAAATTATAAAAAATTAAAAATTTTAAAAAATTTTAAAAAATTAAAAAAAAATCAAAAAAATCACGCTGACACGTGACACATAATTAGCACCTGGACAACTAACGAAAAGAAACTGATTGTAGCGAATTTTTGAAAATAGGAACTCAATTGAGTTAAATAAAAATGGGGGAATGTACTTGAAATTTCGCTACAAGAATGGGACCTCTGAAATGATTTAACCAAAAAATAATTACTTTTAATTAAAGGGTAAAGTGAGAATTTTAAATTTATTTTGGAGTTACAGAATAAATGGTTGGAGGTGCAGGAAGAAATTCCAGTTTAGTTCAAGTTCATCGGGTTGGGAAGTGGAGTGAGACACTTGTCACCTGTATAATGTGATAGATAGACGAGGGAAGAGATTAAAGTTCAATTCTGGGAAACCCCGTGTTCCTCATTTCCGTTCCGTTACAACCGTACAAAAATACCCGTATAGTTGAGATTGTAAACTCTGCGTACCAAGCGAGGTTGCTTTCGTAATACTTGAAATGGCTGAGAAGCAATCTCCAGGCACAATCACAGTGAAACACAAGACCTGAAAGACAAATATGTAAAATTATTAATTATTATTTTATTTAGATCAAAATTCTTTATTTTAATTAACTCAATTATCATATTTAATTTAAAATTATTTTATGAAATAATATAAAATATATTATTATAAAAATAATTAAATGTTTATTCAATTCTACAGAGTAAAATATTTATATTAAAATTTAATTATATTGTACAAATTTAAATTTATATATTAAATATGTTTTATTTTTTAAATCCTCCATATACAAAATATTACAATTTTAAAGATCGAACCTAAAATCTTTTCTTTATTTGTCATTCATTTAACTAATAAATCTCCTTATTACTTATTTGTATTATTGTTATGTTTTGTTTTTGAAGTATTATTTGAAGCTAGTTTTAATATTTTAAAATATATTAAAGAAAAATTATAAACCAACATTAATGACTCAAGAAAATTTGTATATTCAGTTGTTGTGACAATCGATGAGTTAGCTCGATCACATACACTCGACTATATATTGTTTATAGATTAAAAAATTATTAAAATACTTGTCTCAGATGAATACATAAATTCATACAACTAATAGTACGTGTATAAACAAATGTCTGAAAATCTTCGAAAACAATGTCATACATAATTTGATAATATGTTTATTTATCTATTATATATCCTTTCTAAAACATAAAACTTTGAATGAAATACGCCTTCATAAACTTTATAAATTTTTACAGATTATTGATAATTGGTTTGAGTCACACTTATACAATCCTAACTTCAATAAAATATTTGAAATTTTCACCAGTTACATATATAATAATCTAATACATTATTTTGTATATAATATATAAAATTAATCAATTTTATAAATTTATTTTAATTATTAATATTTAATATGATTAAAAGTTACTGTGCGCTATATTAGACAGAAGAGATTAAAGTGCGATTCTGGATTCTGGGAGCCCGTATTCTACATTTCGGTTACAACCGTACGAAAATACCCGTATAGTCGAGATTATAAACTCTGCTTAGCGTAGCGAGGTTGCTTTCGTAATACTTGAAATGGCGCAGAAGCAATCTCCCAGACACAATCACAGTAACACACACAAGAACTGAGAGAGAGAAGAAAAAAAAAAAAAAAAGGGAAAGAGCATTGACCGCCATTAAAAACCACTTCCCTTTATATATCACTCCCAAACACATTCCCTTCATTATCTTTCCATTTTCTCTTCTCTTTCTAGTTTTTTTTTTCTTACTCTCCATTCTCCTTCACAGCTCGTAACAGAAAACTCTTCAGAACTTCCTTCAAAACCAAGAAGCGCGTTTCCATTTCCCTGCACTTCCTGTCCGGTTCGGTTCATTTTGGATCATGGAGCAAACCATGCTTGAAGCCATTCAGTTCAACGAGGAAATCCAAGGCATCATAGCTCCGGCGCCGGAAACTGCCAGTTCCTTTACTGCGCTGCTCGAACTCCCGCCGACGCAGGCTGTCGAGCTCCTCCACTCGCCGGAGCAAGCTGGGAAACCACCGCGCCATAATCCGAAACCCTGTCCGTTGACCTCATTTGCCTCCGCCTCCGCTTCTGCCGCCAACCTGACCTTCCCATCAAACGCCGCACTGATCGAACGCGCGGCCAGGCTCTCTGTCTTCGCCGGAGAGAATTCTAACTCCAACTCCAACTCCAACTCGACGGAGATTAAGCGAGAGCTGCCGGAGACCGATTCCAACCCGAGTTCAACTCAGGGCGGCGGCTCAGCCTCCGATCCCGTCCTGGAGAACAAGGACGAGAAGGGACTGAAGAGGAAGGAGCGAGAGAAGAAGGTATACCTCGCAAATTTCAATCGCAACCGGAGTTAACCGGAGTTAGGGTTTCGGTTTTCGTAATTTGTGCGAAATTCAATGATTCTGTGAAACGCAGGTGAAGGCATCTTCGAAGAAGAGCAAGAGTGTTGTCGCCGATGATAGTTCCGGCGACGGCGAGAAGCTTCCGTACGTTCATGTTCGAGTTCGTCGAGGTCAAGCCACTGATAGCCATAGCTTAGCAGAAAGGGTAACCTATTTAATTAACCACTGATTAATTATTTTAATCACAGTTATTTATAAGAGAAAAAGTGGAGTTGAATAATAATATTATGTAAAAAAAAATAAAATAAATATATATATATATATATATATATATATATATATTTTTTTTTTTTAAATAGTAGTACTTCTTACATTTGTTTTTGTTTAACCGTGCTGTAGGCTAGGAGAGAGAAAATAAATGCTCGGATGAAGCTTTTGCAAGAGCTGGTCCCGGGTTGCAACAAGGTTGGTCCTTTTTCTTCCTTTTTAGGGTTGAGTTTAACTCTTAATTATAGAGTTCATTAACCGCGATTTGTTCATTTTTCATGATTATGCCATGATTATCTGTCTGATTTGTCTCCTAAAAGTGCAATTATGTCCGGGGATTATGGGGTTTTGTAAACTGGCTTGTGTCATTGTCACCTTTTCACCTAAAAAAAGTGTATGCTTTTGTATCAAGAAAAGTGCTCACTCCCCACTGGGTGTGTCAACACGGCATTTTCGTAACCTTCTCTCTGGTGTTGCTTTTTGAATTGGTTTGTAACGTACTGAACAAGATTGTTTCAAGGTTAACTCCGTCATTCCAGTACAGAAAAAAGCCTTTGTTATTCCAATTTTGTTCCTCTGTTTAAGAATTATTTGGATAATTTGTTTTAGTAAGCATTTATAAGAGAATAATATACACCAGTTAAATGAAGAAGGGCTATTTTATTATAACTGTTTTTATAGCAAGGTTTTATATAATCTCAAATTAGTTTATGCAAAATTTCAAATCAACTTTGTGAAATAAAGAAATAGTTCCTATTAATTAGCTCTGTATATAAAGTACAGAAGAAATTTCTTTTCTTTTATTGTGTATGCTTATGAAAAATTATTTGTCGTTAGGCTATCAAAAATGTTAATAACAAAATTTAATCATTTTTATCGCATTCTCTTTTCTAAATTTTGTTGAGATTTATTAAAGATTGCATAATTTAGTGGGACTTATTTTTTACATCAAAGAGTTAATCTTGATTTTTGTTGTTTCTTTTAATCAACTTTAATAAATAGTAAATGATGTTAGCAAAAATTGTATTAGACTGCGTTGTCAAGCCTCTTAAGTGCATAATGAGAAATTAGTGTTTGGTTTCTCATTGAACTCCCAAATCATGGTTTAGGCAAGCAGTAGTTTAGATTATCTACTGAAATTCAAACACATTTGCGAGGAGTTTGAGGTAGGTTCGAGCCCTTTCTCCATCCTTAACCAGTTTTGTTCCTTTAACAAGTTTTTGACTCCGGATTTTGGACGTCAATGTAAAAGAATGAACTGTACAAAAAGCGACAGCAAGGAAAGAATGTTACATAAAAGTAATATAGCGATTCTTCGTTTTATTTAGCCATAAATTAGTCGTTGTTTTTTTGAAAAGGACAAACAAAAATATGCGTCACGGTTTGTTCAGGACAATTAAGGAAATCCTCCCTCGTCCCTTTCTCCAGCCAGAAGGCTTAGTGAAGAGACAGAAGGGTGGGCGTGTGGGGGCGAAAATGGGGGGCATATTTTAGCTGGACTCTGCTCTTAACGATTTGAAGACACATAGGTGGGTGTATTGAAACTAGTGTGCATGGGTCCCCTCGGCCATTGAAATATTAATCCTTTAGACGGTGACGGTTCCATCTTCTCTAGGAGTTTGGTATCCATCAATCATTTATGGGATGGCGGAAATGGGGTGAAAAAAGAAAGCATTCCTTTTGCAGTGCATCTACCAAACGGATAAACCTAACTGGCTTTGAACACTGTACATGATCAAAATTATGGCCGCCTAACCTTAATCTAGATACACACCTCAAGATTTATCTCCTACAGTTTTCAATTGAATCTGTCTGTTTTGAGCTAGCTACAAGAGAAATTTATCCCTGATTGATTTGGAAAAACTATTTTTGTTTTTATGAAAACTTGACTACAAAATTATAACCTTATAAATACGTTGTTTCCTCTTATAAAAAAAAATTGTACAATGAACAGTGAAAACAACAACAGCCTTGTTTCAGACAAATCTTTACTTTTATATTTTTAAAGTTAAAACAAAATGGTAGCTTTGTAAATACTTATGAAGAAACGAAAATCGTAATATATTTTCTCAAACCAACAAACTAGGTATTAGCTTGACCTTTTTCTATTTAATATAAAGTGATATTTTGAATAATTTTAGGTGCGGATGTTTCTCAACATGGGAAAAAATTAATCTCACTCCTTTTCACTTAATTAATGATTTACTATACACGATCACAATTTTATCGATGCTACTGTGGACCAATTTTGGTTTAATTTAGAGGCCTTAATAGTCAGCCACTATTGTGAATATTTAATGCATTTAGATTGTGTTTATTTTTTCTCCAAGCAGTAAATTTAGTAAATCAGATACCAGATATAGCTGAAGCTGACATAACAATGTTTGCTATACAGATATCAGGTACAGCATTGGTTCTGGATAAAATCATCAACCATGTACAATCTCTACAACATGAAGTGGAGGTCAGACTTTCATATCATTGACATTCTAGGCATTTTTGACAAACAATGAAAAAAATAAAGATATTAGAAGTAATCTGATTCTTAATATTACTGTGGATAGTGCGTACAAACATTTAAAAAAAGTGGCTGGTTTTCCTTTCTCTCGTCTTTATCTGATACTTCAAAATTGACATGTAGCCCAATAAAAAGCTACCGTTAGTTTCTGGAATATGATGGCAGTCATGATTCTATTATTTTGTAATATATGTCATAAAAGCTTCGACCTTCTTATATGAACATGGAATTGTATTTCATCTTATTACGGAACTGTCGCCTATCTGCCTAATGTGGACTAGAGACTTGAAAATAAATGCTCTTGGAGCTGTGCATTGCTTGGTTTTTGTATGTATCGCAGAAGTCATAAAAATGATAAAATTGTTTTCTTTGAGATGGTAATTTATGGAAGTAAGTTTGCGTTGCAAGTGAATTACAATTATGAAGAATCTCTCTATTGGAATACAATGCTATAATATGAATAATTTTCGTAAAGATGATGCTGTTCTTATTGATTTTCGTTATCAATCCAGATATTATCAATGAAACTGGCAGCAGTGAACCCAGTAATTGATTTCAACCTTGACAGCTTATTGGCTACCGAAGTAAGTATAATTTTTTAGCTTTTGTCTTTGCTGGGGAGTCATCTGAAGTAAATGCGCTATGGCTCCTCATTTACATAATAGATCGGTGTTCAAATCTTGTATTATCTTTTTCCTAATGATTATGAGATAGATCCCACCTATTTATTGTCTGCCAAGGGGATATCACACGAGAGAATCCACTTCCTGTGTGAATGAGTTTTGTCTGCTTGGATTCTAAAAGATTTGAGGAATAACATTTATCATCACCTTCTGGAGTAGTTTCAGTTATAGTTTTATTGGAAAACGGGCATTTGTGCAGTATTAAGAATTCTGATGTAATTTTAGACTACTCTCTCAAACACTTACATTTTCACATTGGTTAGTGATAGATCAAAAAATTTTACTCCTGCCTTATCAGTTGTGATTTTCTTTGTTTTTATATTTCCCAAAACACTGGAGTGGTGAACTTGAAAATTGGGACAGTGAAAGAGATGCCTCATAGTCAGTTACTGTGATTCATTCATTCTGTAGGATGTTCTTGCAGACCAACCTTAAGTAGACGCTTAACAAGAATTAACAATGTAATGTGTACACGTAGATGGTAGCATTTGATAGTCTATCTTATCACAATCAGTATATGCTCTGGGGTGTGTTTGTGTTGGATGAAACAATAGAGCCAGTTCAGCATTTTCCATTGATGTTTAGATTTTATCTTAATTTCCTTCTGCTGCTAAATATTGTCGGTAACCTGTAGGGAGTGTCTCCAATGGACTGTAACTTCCCTCCCACAGTTGCACCCGTCGTGTGGCCAGAAATCCCGCAGAATGCAAATAGACAACAATATCAGCAACCGTGGCAGTTCGATGCATTCCACCACCAGCCCGTTTGGGGCAGGGAAGAAGACAACACTAATTTTATGACTCCAGAAAACTCACTCTTGAGTTATGACTCATCGGCAAATTCAGGTACATCAGACTTAAGCTTCTATCGCACCCTTTCCTCCCAAAAGTCCATTCAACAAAAATTTGCATTTAGTTTCATCATGCTCCCTTCTTCAACTGGCAGAACTAGAAATGTACCCGCGCGTTGCGTGGATGTTAACCCTTTAAAAAAATTTCGGTAGACATCTAAACAAAATAACGAGGACAAACTTCAACTAATTCAATACGACTAACTCCATAAAAAATAGGCTCGTCAACAATTTTTTTGGAAAACCTTGACCAACTTTTATAGAGAACTAGTCTTGGTCTCCACCAACGAAAAATAATTTGAACAATGTCAATCGAAAAATAATCTTATTTTATATTGGTTGGAAAATGATTTTACTAATTGGTTAAAAGATATTGATTGAGAAAATTTTGATTAAATATTAATCTAGAAAGTTTTAATTAATATTGGTCGAGAAATAGTTGTACCAACATTTTTTTATCAACGTGGGTAGGACATCTACTAATCTCAAGAAACATAAAATAAAATTGTATTTGATATAATAAGTCAACAAAACACATTGATAATATTCACATAAATGTGAAATAGAAAAATGTTATATTCTTTGATTGTGAGTAGACCAATTACCCTCTTAAATTTATATAATTCGAATTCTTTTAAGACTTCTTATCTAACTAACATCTTTTACATAACATTTCAAATTCTTTTTAAAAATAAAATTCCTAATATTATAAGAATAGACATTCCCATATTTGTTAATTGAAAGGATATAACTTACGAATCATTTTGAATGGTCACGAGTTTCGTTTTTGATTTTCAAATAAGTTTTCAAATAAGACGTGTTCCCAAAACTAAAGGGAAATGATTTTTCTTTTGTATTTTGAAACAATTTGACATTTATTCTTGTGACCAAAAAAAGATTTATAAATTTTGTTTTAGCTTATAGAAAACACATTTTTCTACTTTGGACAATTATTTTCTCACTACTACCTCCGTAAGCACCATTGTCAACGCTACTGCAACTTTCATCGTGTTACCATTACCACTATCTTTAGTTTTATCATCACCCAGTCTTTGTCATCTTAATCATCGTTGACATATTACCATTGTAAACCATTGATGTTATTATTGTTACAATTGTCATTGTCGTTACTACTTTTATAATCGACACCTTCGCCATTGTCATTGTGTTACCACTGATAAGCTACTAGCCCCTGCAAGTAAATCTTATTGCAGTAGTCATTATCAATTTGTTATTACACCATTGCCATAAGACTAACATTTTCATCATTTACCACAATTGTTGTTGTCACTCCATACCAATACTGTTGTAGTGTTCAACATCGCCAACACTATACAAACATATTTTTAACCAAATAAGAATTTTTTCAAACCGATTTAATATGAATCTATAAACTAAAAATTGAAAGTTTAAAAGCCAGAAACCATCCTACGCTAAAAATATTTTTAAAAGCTGAAAACTGGTTGTAGGTTTTAAAATGTTTTTAACTCAACTAAAACCCTTTCCAAACGAGTCTCAATGATGCCTTTGTGAGGAATGTGTTTGTCTCTGTGTAGAGAGAGAATCCTTTCAATTATGATTTCACAACTTGCATTTGGATCTTGAATTGCTTTTAATAGGCGCAAATGAGTTGGGAAACCACACAAGGAACATTTAAGAACTCTATTTCATGGTACGAGGCCTTGATTGAGCACTCTAGTGGCAGGTAAAATAAATAAGAATTTTTAATTTTCTTTTATTCAATGAGCAATTTAAAGGGTAACCAGTTTCTAACAGAATTTACAACAGGTTTAAAATTATAATGAATGTTGTATCACCGTTATAATTAGTAATGAGTAACTGATATATACTTTGAATGTGTTTAATAAAAACACAGATTATTGATTAATTAGTAATTTTAGATAATTATAAAACAATAAATGTTATAGAAAATTAAAATTCTAAAGTAATAGAACAAACGGAAGAGGAATAATACTCATGACACCATATTGTTTTGTAACTCATCTTTTACATATTATAAATAGATAAAATGGATAGATGGGAGCTGTCTTTTTTCTATGGAACATACTGATGCTCTAAAGCATAAATGAATCATAAATAACTCAAACAAAGTTAACTTCTGATAAAAATGTTATAAATTGCTCAAAAGGAATTAGTTTGCATTATAACAAAAAATCTGTTATAACTCTGCAATTTTATCCTGGTATGTTACTTTTGAATCTGATATGAACAATTTAAAATTTGTGATACAGTATCTCTGCATTCAAATCAGTTGAAGATGGAGCTCTGAAGGGGTACAGAGGTGGTGGCACCAGTAGCAATTAGTGTATATAACAAATATAGTATTAGCAATTAGCCGTGATTTGAGCAGCCTCAACATTCAGCAGGGTTTCCTTGTCTTCTATTTTGTCAGAGTCAGTTGGAAACCTGGGATTTATTCAGCCAGCAAGGAAGAAGAATTGTTAATCTATTTTTATATAATATATTAGTATCACTATGTATACTAACTACAGGGGTCATTCAATCTATGAAGTGATTGATTGATTCAGATTGTAAAATCATTGACTGGACTATTAGTGAACTATCATGGAAGTTTGTTGCTCTCTTCATTGAATGCTACTTGACGGTTTGGTTCTTTTTCATTATTTTTCTGAACAAACTACTCTAATTTTTAATGCCGATCAGTATTTTATTTATTTTTCATTTCTATCACAGAAATAAATATTGTTATCTTGGGGTGCAGTACCACACCAGCATTGAATATCGATCTTTTATGGAGTTGAATTTAGCTGAAGTTGATAACAAAAATTTATTGCAACTTTTAATTTAACTGGAATTTGAGATAAATTTTACTTGAAAGTGGATGTGAAGAAAATTAGTTGAGATCATAGAAGATGAGTTTGAGATTTCAGCTTAATTCCAAATACACTTGATGTGTTTTACCGGATTGACTTGGCTAACAGTGGACTGACGTGAATTTCTGCTGTTGAAATTGGTCCCTGTAGGTTAAAATGAAGAAACAGGTCATGATGATGAGCTCTGCATTAACTTCTGGATTATTTCTATTTCAGCCACAAGCTTTTCAGGTGCAAGTAATTGCTGATGACACATGCAAAGGACAATTTATTTCTATTGGACTTTCTAAACGATAATATTTACTTCTGCATCCAACTAGGGGTGATAAATTTAAGGAGGATGTAGCAAATTCATCTATTTTCAATTTTCTGGTTTTCTTTGTTCTTCTATGATGCTATCCTACTCTAAAAGTGAGACATGATAAGAGGAACTAGATCATGTTTTTCTCATAATGCTGTCTCCTATAATTGTTCTTCAAAAGCATAGCCTTCTTCTAGGTTCAGTGCCTAGTGGCTAGAGTTGTCTGGTGTTACGCTGTCTTGTGATATAAAAGAACTATCATGTGGGGAGATAGATCCATGAAAGATTCTTCCAACTTCCTAAAAGTTTTTGTTAAAGATGACTTTGTTTCAACTATGATACTCTATTCTTAGAAATGTATACGGATTTTGATTCTTTTTCCCCTGGGAATACGTGTTATAGTAACCGAAGGAAACTTGTTGCAGTGTAAAAAGTAGCTCAGACTTTTGTACCTAATGATCAATCCCAGACACAATGTAAAAGCCATTGTGGTTCGTTACACAGCTGAGACAAACATCATGAGCGTTGCCTGATAAATGCCCAAGAAATCTACAGCATTTTCATGGCATCAACGTGCAATACCGAGATCATTTATTGAGGACATGTTTCGCTACAAACTAAAATTGTTCCAGATTTTTCTGTTAAAAATATAGAAAAAAGGTTGTTAAACACTATTTTACGACTATTTAATAACTTGCATAACAATAAAATAATCTTTAACAAAAGTTAACTTTTATATGTTTAAAAAAAAAGAAAATAAATAATTATGAAAAATAACATCAAAATTATGTTATATACACTCATACACAGATCCATAACGCTGAACTAGCAGCAGCTTTTAATGGATCTCAGTATAATTCAATCATTAAAATCATACAGTCACCGTTACAGTTATAATAAATTAAACTTTCAATATTATGAGAACATAATTTGAGAAAAAATAAACAAGTATTTTTTCCCTAGAACGAATGCAAATTAATAAGAAAACATATATTATAATATATGATTTTTGTTCTTCATATGAAAACTTTTTTGTTATTAATATAATATTTTTAATTCATATTAAATGATTTATCTATTTTTTTGGTAGATCATTAGTTCTTATTTTCTAACAAGATGAAATTTAATTTCATAAACACTGAATTGTTTGTAAGTTTTTGTTTTCAATACTTTTTTCTTCATTTGAAGGATTCGATTCAATTATTGCAAAAAAAGGTGATCGTAGATGGCATTTGAAATATATTTTTCTTACCATTTGTAATTATTGAAAATGAGGGAAAACAGATATTGATATGACCAACTATTATGTAATGCATCACACTCAATTATACTTATGCATTATAATGGGATAAAGAATTGACTATATTATTAATATTACAGTATGAAAAAATTGGATGAAAACACATTATATCTAACTTGAAAAAAAATTCAAAAATCCCAGTCGAAGAGACAATTAATTAAAACAACTACTATTATTTCTTAACTTTACAAATTTTACATCATAAACATTAAAGTAATTACACAGAGTTACAAAATTGAAAAAAAAAAGTGCTATTTTTTTAAATATTTTTTGACACTAGATGCATCATTTGATCATTAGAACTTAGAAAAAGTCATTTTTTTATATGTAAAAAAGGAGAAAGATTAAAGAGTAAAATACTAAATGTAAAGTGTGTAAAATACTAAATTATTAAAAATTTGTGTTGCAGAGATTAAAATAACCAGTGAGGTTCTTGTCTTTGGTTTATCAACCAACACATCTCCTCCATACACAGTATATAAAGAAAGGAGTGTTGTTCTTCTTGAACTTTATTCTGTTTGAAAAATGACTTCTTTATTTTCATCACATTTAAACTCAGCACGACACTTAACAATTTTGTTTCTTGTAATGTAGTTCCTCTCAAATCTCAACTTCACAATAATCAAACAAATTCATTTCACTTTCATTCAAAATAATTCCCTTCTTTTCTCTTACCCTTCATGTCCCTCTCAAACACCTTTGTTTCCCGCTTCGTCTTCTTCACACCCATCACTTGAAACGTTCACAGCATAATGCCTTTGCTCTTGTAAACTCATGCAATGACTTTGACAGTGTCCTTGGGGTGCTCAGAACAACCCCAGAGGATGCACCTAATACAGTGATGTGGAACTTGATCATGAGATCCCATGTTGATTTGGGACTGTTCCATTCAGCTTTGTCAGTGTACAAAAAGATGAGGCAAAAGGGTGTTCCCCATGATTGTTTTACATTCCCGTTATTGAACCGAGCCTTGTCTTCCATGAGGGCTGATGTTGTGTATGGGAAAATGATCCACTGTGTGGCAACTCAAATGGGCTTGGATGGGGATTTGTATTTTTGCAATACCATGATTGATGTTTATGTGAAATGTGGGTGCATCGCTTCTGCTCGCCGAATGTTTGATGAAATGTCACTGAGAGATGTGGTTTCTTGGACTTTGATGATTGCTGGTTATGTTTCTGAGAGACTTTTTAGTGTGGCTTTTCATCTGTTTAACAAGATGAGGATGGAATTGGAACCGAACTCGGTCACACTTATTGTGATGTTGCAGGCACCTTGTGCTTCCATGAAATTAAGTGAGGGAACGCAAGTACATGGGTATGCACTGAAGAGTGGGTTGCTAACGGATTGGTCTGTGAAAAATTCCGTTTTGAGAATGTATGGTAGTAAAGGGAGTACCAGAGAAGTGGAACTTTTGTTTGGTGAAGTAAACATGAAGGATGTGGTTTCTTGGAATATTTTGATTTCCTTTTACTCCTCAGAAGGAGATGCCATAAGAGTGGCAGGTTTGCTCAAAGAAATGCAGAGCCTAGAAGTGCACGTGTGGAACATTGAAACTTTAACATTAGTTACATCGGCATTTGCAAAGTCTGGTAGTCTTTCAGAGGGCGAAGGTGTGCACTGCTTAGTCATTAAAACTGGGTTTTCTGATGATGTTTTGCTCACATCTCTGCTTGACTTTTATGCCAAGTGTGGGAAATTGGAAACTTCAGTTCTACTGTTTAGTGAAATCGATTCCAAAAGTAAGATCACTTGGGGTGCTATGATGTCAGGTTTCATTCAGAATGGCTCTTTTATGGAGGCCATAGTTTTATTCCAACAAATGCAAGCTGAATATTTTAATGTTGTTCCTGAAATTTGGAGAAATCTTCTGGATGCATATGCAAACCTGGGAGCTTTAAAATTGGGCAAAGTGGTCCATGGTTACCTTATAAAGAACTTGTTTAATGGACCAATAGAAAATTCAGTACACCTTGAGACCTCTATCTTAAACATGTACTTAAGAGGTGGTAGCATGTCTTCTGCTAAAACATGTTTTGATATGATGTCTGTCAAAGATGTAGTAGTATGGACAACAATGATTGAGGGACTTGGCTCCCATGGTTTTGGCTTTGACGCCTTGAAGTATTTTAATTTAATGATTGAGCAAAGAGTGCAGCCAAACTCAGTCACCTTTTTGAGCTTACTGTCCGCATGTAGCCACTCAGGTCTTGTTAGTGAAGGCTGCAATATTTACCATTCTATGAAATGGCAATTTGGAACTGAACCTGCTTTGGATCACCAGACTTGCATTGTGGATCTTTTTGGTCGATGTGGAATGCTTAAAGAGGCCTTGGCCATAATATTCAAAATGGTAATTCTACCTGATAGCAGGATCTGGAGTGCTCTTCTGGCAGCTTCCAGAGTTCATGGAAATAAAAAATTCGGAGAATATGCAGCTCAAAGACTTTTGGAACTAGAACCTGACAACGCTGGATATTATACTCTGTTGAGTAATGTAAAAGCAAGTGTTGGAAGATGGGAGGAGGTTGAAAAACTGAGGAGAGACATGAGTGAAAGGGATCTCAAGAAGAAACCAGGGTGGAGCTGCATTGAGGTTACTGGGTTCATCCACGGATTTGTGTCTGGTGATAAATCACACCCTGAAGCAGAGGAGATTTATGAGGCATTGGGTACATTGAGTACAACGACACAGGATTTAGGGTGGCATGCTTAAAACAGTTGAAAAGGGAACTTCTTGGCTCATACAAGCTACATTCAAATCATTCTCAGACGAAGCAAACTAAGCCAAATCCTAGTTCTTCAGTGGAGAAAATTTTATTTGACTCGTCTGGCAGAACACTTAGGAAAGGGACAAGGAAGCATCAAATGAAAGGAAGGGAAATGCATATGCAACAAACTAACTGTGGCATTGTATAAAAAGTTTACCCTTCATTCATAAGAAATATATTGTATTTATAGATAAGTTCTCACCTGTTAGCATTACTTTTATCCATGCATTTAGAATTTAGGATTTTCAGAAAGAGTGATTTCTTGTAAGTTCTTCCCGTAAGAGTCTCAAAGATGATAACACTATGTTATTTCATATTCTTATTTGCATCTTGTAATTAAGACTTCCTCAATTCAATACAGGATTTTATTTGTGAAGCTTTATTTTGGCATTCATTTTGCTCATTGTGTTGTTTCCTGAAGACATGTATAGTGCAGCTATTGTGATTATGAAATATATATGTTAAACTTAGTTGATTTTCTAAATTTAAAAATTATTTTTAAGTTATAATTCAAATAAGAAAGAAATTATGTGACGTTTTTTTCTTTTGTTTGTTTAAGCCTAAAAAGAAATGAGTCAAGGGAGAATGAGGAGAGAGATCACAGAATGGAAAGGGAGGGGGAGAGGATAACGAAGACAGATAAGAGAACTTGGCCCTTGTTTAGAAGTATACTACTATTTTCTTTCCTAAAAATTAAGCCATTTACTTTTTAAAGAGCTTTTTAGAAAATATATTTCATCTCGAAAGAGATGATAAATTCCCAACATTCTGGTTTTGTAATCTGAATGAGAAAAAGATGATTAAGAACAGATACCTCAACAGACTTAAATTTACTGGTTTTGTAACATAGATTAGTTGATGAATACTTTTTATTTATAATGTGATAAGAAAAAACGAGAATCTTAGTTGTGTTTGATTTCATAACATCATTGCTTTTTGTTTCCTGTTAAACCTGGTGGATCTTTTCACTACAGATCAGGATGCTAAGAATTGGTGAAACCCAGAACTGCAAGCACAATTTTGGAGAACAATGAAGGTCTTAAGTAAAAAAATGTAAAAGAGTGACATCATGAAAGGGTCATGTCATGTAAATCAGAGAAATAATGCCTTGAAATTCAGGCCTTCTACCTAAATAATATCTCTCAATTTTTTAGTCTAGCTTGACCTCTAGATGAAAATAGATTGAAATCCCACAAGTGGAAAATGGAAAGCAGTGTTTGTCAAGGACTTTGCTTATTCTCTTGTATGCATTTCTATTATGTAAAATTTGATATATATTATAATAATTCAAAGCTATTTGTTCTTTAACCAAAAACATGATGGAAAAGTTATGAATTTGCATTTAAAATTTATAAAAATTACAGAAATATTATAACTTTCTTTTAACTTTAAGTACTAATATATGTTATGATTAAAGTAAGCTGTAATTTGAGAAATTTTATATTTTAAGTTAAATATATTTTTAGTTTCTAAATTTTACTGTGTTAAATTAATTTTTACCTGTTAAATATGTTTGATAATAACATCATTAACTTAAAAATATATTTTCATTAAATACTATATTTGTTTTTAAAATTTGGAAACTAAAATATATTTATTTTTAAATTTTAAAAAACAAAACATATTTAATATTTAAAATTTGAGACAAAGATAAATTTGAATTTCGTGGTTAACTGCATGAACTAAAGTTATTTTTGTGGAAAGAGCCCCGAATATTTTTAGTGCAAGTGTTTTTTCTTTTCCTAGCAGATTCATGATCACAAGAATTTCTTCCCTTTGTGGATTGATATTGTTTTACTTTGGTTTCCATTGCCATCTTTTGAAAACCTTTTCAACCATTTCATTCACTCCTAGTTGTTTCCGAAGCATGCTTCTCTCGAAACATGTCTTGTCTTCCACACACAAAGCCTTATTCCAAAACTTGCGTCTTTTTTCTTTGCTTTCAAACTCGCACCACGTTCTCAGCACTCATAGCCGTGACACCCAACTACGAGAGGCCCTTCTACAAATGGCCCTTCGTGGCCATGACATGAACTTCCAAGACTACAGCACGGTCTTAAACGAGTGTGTGAGCAAAAGGGCCTTCAGAGAAGGGCAGAGAGTACATGCCCACATGATCAAAACTAACTATCTTCCCTGTGTGTTCCTCTGGACAAGGCTAATCGTATTCTACGTCAAGTGCGACTCTTTGACAAATGCTCGGAACCTGTTTGATGAAATGCCGCAGCGGAACGTGGTGTCGTGGACGGCTATGATCTCGGCTTATTCTCAGAGAGGGTATGCTTCTCAAGCCTTGAGCCTTTTTGTGCAGATGCTAAGATCAGGTATTCTTGGCGTGCATGTACTCTGTACAAGTACATATATGAGAGGGGTGGTTACTTTTTGGTAATTGTGTTATGGAAGGAGCTAAGATAGATTTTGTATATGAGAGGGGTGATTACTTTTTGGTAATTGTTTACGGAAGGAGCTGATATAGATTTTTTAATGCTTCATTATGTTTTGGTTTTATGTAGAAGATGTTGTTAGGCCCAAGTTGGTAACTAAGATTCATAAAACGGAGGACTTTATCGAGTTAAGGAGAAATTAGAAGATGAAGATGTTGTTTTAGTTAGTGAGTTGGGTTGGGACTTTTGCTTGCGGGTCACTTTTGTGTCAATGGTTTTTCTGTGTTGACGGTAGGTATACCTTTTTGCAGGTACAGAACCTAATGAGTTCACTTTTGCTACCGTGCTTACTTCGTGTATAGGTTCTTTGGGTGTTGTCTTAGGGAGGCAAATCCACTCTCTTATCATAAAATTAAATTACGAAGCACATGTTTATGTTGGAAGCTCGCTCCTTGATATGTATGCCAAAGATGGTAAAATTCATGAAGCTCGAGGCATATTTCAATGCTTGCCAGAAAGAGATGTAGTTTCTTGTACTGCCATAATCTCTGGATATGCTCAACTGGGCCTGGATCAAGAAGCGTTGGAACTATTTCGCCAATTGCAAGATGAAGGAATGCAATCAAATTATGTTACTTATACTAGTGTTTTAACTGCACTTTCCGGGCTTGCTGCTCTAGATCACGGCAAGCAAGTGCACAATCATCTTCTTCGGTCTGAAGTTCCCTCGTATGTGGTTCTTCAAAACTCTTTGATTGACATGTACTCAAAATGTGGAAACCTCACTTACGCAAGAAGGATATTTGATAACATGCATGAGAGAACAGTTATCTCTTGGAATGCGATGCTAGTTGGGTATAGCAAACATGGAGAGGGAAGAGAAGTACTCGAACTTTTCAATTTAATGAGAGATGAAAACAGAGTCAAACCTGACAGTGTCACGGTTTTGGCTGTGTTATCTGGTTGCAGTCATGCAGGACTGGAAGATAAGGGAATGGAAATTTTTTATGAAATGACCAGTGGGAAAATTGGTGTTGAGCCAGACACCAAGCACTACGGGTGTGTTGTTGATTTGCTTGGTCGTGCTGGGCGAGTAGAAGAAGCTTTTAAGTTCATCAGGAAGATGCCTTTCGAACCATCAGCTGCTATATGGGGTTGCCTTTTAGGTGCTTGCAGTGTTCACTTAAATGTTGACATTGGTGAAATTGTGGGTCATCGGCTTCTAGAAATTGAGCCTGAAAATGCTGGCAATTATGTTATTCTGTCTAATCTGTATGCTTCAGCAGGAAGATGGGAAGAAGTAAGATCACTAAGGGACCTGATGTTGAAGAAGACTGTAAGAAAAGAGCCTGGAAGAAGCTGGATTGAGCTTGATCAAATACTTCACACGTTCCATGCTAGTGATTGTTCCCATCCAAGAAGAGAAGAAGTATCTGCAAAAGTGCAGGAGTTATCAGTCAGGTTTAAAGAAGCTGGCTATGTTCCTGATTTGAGTTGTGTTTTACATGATGTGGATGAGGAGCAGAAGGAGAAGATACTTCTAAGTCACAGTGAAAAGTTGGCTTTGTGTTTTGGTCTAATTGCTACTCCTGAAAGTGTGCCAATCCGTGTAATAAAAAACCTTCGTATTTGCGTTGATTGCCATAATTTTGCCAAGTATATCTCAAAGATTTATGGAAGAGAAGTATCTTTGAGGGATAAAAACCGGTTTCATCGAATTGTTGGAGGAAAATGTTCCTGTGGGGACTACTGGTGAGAAGATATTGACAGAGAGTAACCAATGAACCTCTAAGGTGCTAAAAAAAGGGCCTTGGACTTCAGCCTTTAATCTGTTTTGATGCTGAAATTGGCTCAACAATTTTTTTGGGGTACTTCTCTCCCCAAAATCAGGGAAATTAAAGTTGCATCTACAAAGGAGGAATTTTGGAAATTCCTCGCTTTTCTTTTCTCCCTGATAACCTTGACCTTGCATACTACTTTCAGCACAATGCTCGCTTCACCGTTATAGCTGATAGCTGTTTCATCTATGCCAGGGCCTTATTCTTTATTTTATTTGCCAATTACTCATTTAAAATCTACTCCAGGTATTCTTATCTATTCTTGATTTTGTTGTTGGTTTCTGTTTTTCAATTTTTAAATCTTATATTTTCTATTTTTGGTTTTTCTCTTGTAGGTTTTTGTTCAAAAGCTGCTGAAATTGCTGTTGTCACGAGTCATTACTTGGTATGATTTTGTGATCTGCATCAGAATCAGATTTTAATCAAAATCGGAATCCCAATAAGATTTATACAGCCGTCTGGGTATTTTGCTTTTATTGATTCTGCTCCTTATTTGCAGCACATTGGTTTCCTTTTCATTACCGACTCTGCTTTTATATTAGAAGTTTGAACTCTATGTTTCAATTTGAATCAGAGAAATAAGTCTTTATTCTTTGTTTCATATGGTCTCAGATTTTCATGCTCTAAACCCTGTCCACTCCAAAGATGAAAGGGATCGGTGCAGTGGAGCCTCAATCGAGTTTGATCTATACCCTTCCACAGAACCAGAATCTCTTGATGATAGATTTAACAGTGTTGAAACACAACAGTAAATGTAAAAGATTTACTATATTTACTATATATCTAAATTATATATAAAATTAAAGAAGAACATATTTAAATATTTACCTTTTGATAAGCTCTTAAAGATTCTTCAATGATGTGAATGTTCTACCAGAGTTAATCCCTAGTCTGTTTTTATAACACACGGAAGCCACAATATATTCTTTTGACAATTTTGTATCAAAACTAAGTTGATAATATATGAATCAAGTAGGTGTCTAGCAATGCTTCTCAACATCCAACCAAATAGCTGAAGTAGTATTATTCTACTTTCAAAAAATCACTAGAAAAATAACAGTACTTTTTTTTCCATCATCTACCACTCTGGATTAATTCTAGAGTGTAATATAAATATCACATTTTAATAAATTAATTTATCATGAATAATATTTTTCTTCTTTTATTCAAAGTACTTCGACCAAAGTTTTGTCAATAATATATACCCATCAGTAATCCATAATATATATATATATATATATTCTACAAAATTAGCAAGTTTTGATTTTGGTTCATATGATTTTTTTATTGGTTTTTCATTCCACAAAATTTAAAATAAATCTTATTATCTCTTACAAAATATTTTTCCTTAACGTTCCTTCTTTCAAAATTGCAAATCCCTGTTCCTAATATTTATTTAATGATAGATGAATAATCTTTATTTTATAAATCTTAAGAGAATTTTGAGGTAAATCATGTTTATATTTATATTATAACAACAATACACGATATCTGTTTAACATTTTGTTCCTGCTTCTTCCCGGTCTGTTTGGCCACGTGCGTATTTATAGAGTATTAATTATGTTTGGCCAGGTCATGGGTTGGGCCCTAGTTTGGGCTGTAGGTGGGCCTGGGCCCTACCCCATGCCCTTAGTTCAATTATTGCAAGCTTATTGGATATCAGGGGGCTTTGATTTCGCTAAGTCTTTTGGAGTGGTCTGATCTGATTACTTCCCTAGTTGGCTTATGTCATCCTTGTCCGTGTACTGTCCTGGATTGGCGTATGTCGTCCTTGTCCGTGTGCTGTCCTAGGTTGGTCATTCCTTTTGCGACCTTTGTTATGAGTTTAGGCCGGTTTAGGTCTATGCCGGCCCGAGCCGTGTACCTTAGTTATTTCCTGCATATATGTGGGGATTGTTCATTGTTACTTATATGGTTAAGTTGGTCAGGTACGGTACACATTTTATTGAATATATAAGTATCAATGGATGTCATATAATATACTAAAGATTAAAAATGACCATTTTCAATTTCAAAGAGACCAAAAAAATTAAGGAACCTAAATCAAAATCAAAACTTACTCAAATAAGTTATTATTCAGAGTTTACATATTTTTCAAATATTTGTTATAATTCAAACAAGCGGTTCTATTATCTTATTTTATCCTATCTTCTATATTTAAGAATATTGTTATCTTAAAATTCAACATATAATTTTTATTATTATTTCCATACTATAAATAGATAGAGAGATATAACAACATATGTCTATAAATACTGTGTAAAGGGCTGAAACACTAGGCCCAATTGAACGTAGTTGGGTTCAAAAACCCAAACCCAAACCCAAAAAAGGGAAACAAAAAACTAATACCAGAAAGTTTGTGGTTTCTCTCTTTCTCTCTCTCTCTCAGTGTGTGACCAATTGCCGTTCAGGTCTCACTCACTCTCCCTTCCGAGAGATCAAAACCACGCAAATCAACCCCAACGCGATGCCGCCCGCGACGCCATTCGCAAGCGCCTCCGCCACCATCCGCCGGCGGGTCCTCCAATCTCTCCGAACCCGCGGCGGCGCGGAGTCTGGGCCCAGCCGGTGGACGAGCGCGGGCCACGAGGAGCGGCCCAAGGGGTACCTCTTCAACCGGACGCCCCCGCCCCCAGGCGAGTCCCGCAAGTGGGAAGATTGGGAACTGCCCTGCTACATCACCAGCTTCCTCACCATCGTGATCCTGGGTGTTGGGCTCAACGCCAAGCCCGATTTGACCATCGAAACGTGGGCCCACCAGAAGGCCCTTGAGCGCCTGAAGATCGAGAACGCCTTCGCCTCCAGTAACGACTCCTCCGAATGAATCTGCATCAGTTCCATCCATCTATGCATCCCACACTCGCTTTTGCTAGCTTTTGTTTAAAGCCATAAATAGGGTTTTCGCTGTAATAAGGGTATAACAACTCTCGGAATTTTTCAATTCCCTTGATTACTCTTAATTTTTACTTTTTCTTCTGCGTTTTTTTGGTTTTGCATTGTCATGAGATTGTTGACTCGCTTCCTGTTATTATCGAATGTGGATAAGGCGTTGTTCTTGCGTTACATTGTGGTTTCAATGTTTTTATTTTTCTGTTTAACTATAAAATATTCGTTTAGGTGAATGATGCTTGTTGTTGTTATCTGGATTTCGTTGTGATCCGTGAGGAGCTATTTGAATTGATCCTAGAATTTGTCTCCATTTATGGATTTTTGAGATTGAAATGCATTCGTTTGGCTGTAGATCCGAGTGTTGAAAGTTAACCTTGGATTTGATTTGTTTAATGTTTGTGTGAATTTGAAATTGTTGATGGATTGTGTCCTGATTCAGATGTTGTTTAGAGAGTAGTTGTAGCCTGTGTAAATTGAATTTTAGACTCATTCTAGTGTTGCATAATATAGAGAGAATCAACGGGTTGGGTCTTGTAGAAGGGATTAGTCTCTCCACAATGTGACAAATATGGTTTGAACTCTTTATTTTTTGCTGAAGTGGTTGATCTCTCTCATTATATGAGAAACAAAGTTTGAGTCCCTTCATGGAGAGTTTTTACATTTAGTGTCTGACATTATTGATTTATCATAGTTCAAATAACTATCGAAATATTGGAAGTGCCTAATTATTGCACTTCTTGAATTGGTTCTACAAGAACTTCTAAGGTTGGTAGTGGTTCCAATTAGTAGTAGTTTATGCTTTTATAGTAGTAGTTTATGCTTTTATTATTCTTTATCAGGGTTGAGTTTGTCTCCATTGCCTAGCCGTGTTTTGTTAGTCTCGTGGATTAGCTTCTCCTAAGTAATCAAATTTATAAAATGAGAAAGTTTAGTATATCTATTGTTTATTTGAATTAAAGTTTTTGCAATATTGCCTGTTTATTATCAGTGGATGCATTCTTGGACACATATATTCACTTTAGAGGACTGAGTAAATCTTAATTTTAAATTCCATGTTGAAGTTTCAGTGTGTGTTTTTTACCTTTTTTTCAGAAGTTAATTTTATAGTGTTTCGTATCACTGTCACTGAGCTCATAGCAAACTAAAACTATACTACTGAAGTTGGAATGTTGTCTGCTTTACTCCACACTTGTTTATATGATGATTAATTCTTTAGATGTAGGGAGCAAATTATTCTCCTGCGTATAGACCCATACCTCTTAATCTTTAAAACTTACATGGGCAAGTTTGGTATTGGGATTGTGGCAGGTCCTTTGAATGTGATCAACTTATAGGGTTATTGAGGTAGAATAGTGCATGTATCAAAATCTTTACCAGACTTTTAACTAGGTCCAGTTTTTAACTCAATTAATCATCTCATCCTACTTCTCTGATCTAAACTAGTTCTCACCTATTATCAATATTGCTTTGTTTGTTTATCTGGATCTGATCACTAAGTGTACCATTGCAAAAAGCTTGTTTTTCTTTCCCTTAGGTTACCTATGTTCATATCAATTTTACCATCTGATATTCAATTTTTGTGTGTTTTTTCTTACTGAAAAGCGATTAGTTTCGCGTAGAAGTCTAGAAGCCATTTGCATCAAATTTTCAGGCAGGTCTGCATATTAGAAGTGACAAATCTGATTAGTCCAACCTATTTTGGTCCGCCCATCATTGACCTGTCAAAGAGATAAGTTGGGCCGGACCGGACCGGACCGAAGTGATTTGTTACAATAAACCCGTGAAAGGACGGACTGTCCGGTTGATCGTCATACTTTTTATTTTTTAACTTTTTAATTGATTAATTAATGTTTTTTATTGAATAAATTACAATAATTATTACATTTTTAAATTAATATGTATATATATAGAGATGTCAAAATGGGTTTCAACCCATGAGCCAACCCGGCTTACCACGGGTTCGAGCCGGATTGGGTTGAGAAAAATTCAACCTTTTCAAAAGTGGGTTGAACTCAACCCGGCTCACTTAACCTACGTGTTTGAGCCGGGTTGAAGGTGGGTTGGCCCTTAACCCACCAACATTTTTTTACAATTTTTTTTTATTTTTTTTTTAATTTTCTTTTAATTTTTTTTAAAATTATTTACTACTCCAATTATATTTGTTCACAATTTCATATTTTTAAATGCTAGAATGCTACTTAATTATATTTGAATTATTTGAATGTTTAATTAATTTGATTGTCAAGTTATATATATATGTTGATACTTTAATCTTTAACTATAATCTTTATAGTAAATTACTCAAGTAACCGTCTTATAAACAATTTTTTCTAAATTAGCATGAAAAAAATGTATAATTTTTTTTATTTATATTTT
>Ga0214542_1005542_pt1 | contig 23898 bp, 9 predicted proteins | sample CNSS1metaG_FD_160096 | JGI IMG/M metagenome (GOLD analysis project Ga0214542, IMG submission 160096) | Root nodule microbial communities from cowpea collected in UCLA plant growth center, Los Angeles, California, USA - CNSS1 | ecosystem: Host-associated > Plants > Roots > Nodule | place: USA...
GTTGGCACTCACTTATTTGGGATGAATACTATTTTGTGATATATGTATGTCATGGTATGCATTTATAAAGTATGAGATTAAATGAAATCTTGTTATGTTGAGTATGAAATGGAAAACATGACTTGTTTGGTTGGTGGTGGATTGGCATGAGACTTGAATGATTGAGATGACATGTGGAAATTGTTGGTAAAATAGTTTCAAGGGGAACTCTTGGTGATGTTGGTTGGTGTATACCTTGATATAGGAGATGTCTAGATAAAGGAATGTATCTTGAACTCTAATAATCGTTCATGCTCATATAAAGCAGAATGATTTATGTGGTGACAGTGGCAGGAGGTCCTAGTCTTGGGACATATAGGGCCCAAGACATTAGAGGATTAACCCTGTGTGTGGTTGGGTGATAACCCTTTGCATCTAGACTCTGCAGAGTTTAGAAACTAGCACATGTGCATACTTCCTTTAGAATTCTATATCAAGAGTATGATCTGGATATGGAGTTTTAGAGTCTTGTTTGTTTGCTATCACATGATTAAGTGCCTATTGTGTTTCATGTTTATAATCTGTTTTAAGTATTTGCTTGCTATGACATGTTGACAATTATTTTACACTAGCTTACCCTTTCTCTTTGTGTTTGTTCTCTTCTTTGGCTTTTCCTTTTGCGATGATCACCAAATCCTTGGTGTGAGCAAACGTGGAGACTCTTGGTAATCGTGATGTTAGCGAGGAGGTTGCGATGTAGTTAAGCTTCTTGGATCCTTTATCGCTCATTGTTGAACCTGTCTTCTTGTGTACTGTTATTTTGTAGTTTCTTGCTTTGTGAGCAAATTTTCAGTTTAATCTAATCTGTGCTTAGATTCTATTCATGGCATTATGCTGTGTCTTCGGGTTTCCATTCCAGTATAATTTGGAATAACTGAAAAAAAGTTAATTCTAATATACTTTATGTTGATGCTCTAGTTTGTACTATAATCATGTGGCTCTATTTATTAGAATTATTCTACTAAATTGGGACGTTACAATATATATATATATATATATATATATATATAATATTTTAATCATTTGAACTTATATGTGATTTGAACTAATATTAAAGTTAAAATATTTCTTTTACAATATCGTGGTGAAATGAAGGTGGTGGTGGCGATAGTAGTGGTGATGATAACGATGAAAGGTTATGAAATGGAGGATAAATGTGATGAAGAAGTTTATGGTGAGTGTCATAATTTAGTAGAGGTTAGGGTAATGAAGTGGAGGATGAAATTAAATTGAACAAATTTAACTAAAATATAGATTTATTTGAACAAAACACAAATCATCATAATTAAAAAAATTCATGTAATGTGAATAATACCAACAATACACTATGTTGTTATCAATTTAAATTATTTTACCAAAACAGGACGAAATTAAACATAATTTATCAAAATAGAAATAAAATTCAACATTCAAAAAAGACTAAACTAAACAAATTGAACTAAAACAATAACAAAAAATACTTAAACATATATTTTAACTTCTATAGTATAACTTCGGATAATTTATACATTTTGACTAATATATCAAACACATATTTACCATATCATTTCAATTAAAACTAAAATTTATTTCGGTAACTCCTCAGTTTTTATATCATATTTCGTGTATAGTTTAGTGAGGTGAAATTTTAATTTTAATTAAAAATAATTTCACAAATAATTTCGTTTATTTATTAGAAAAAAAGGAAACGTGTAAAGAGCGATATTTAAATTTATATGAAATAAAATAAAAATTTCCTATGACAATTTGTGATTGATAAAATAGAAGAAAAATCCTTTCCCCTAAAAATAATATTTAAAGGAGCATTGTGAAACGTGCACTGAAGAAAATTCTCCAGTGATAATGAATGCTTTTGATTTTTTCGAAAAATCCATAGCACCCAACTCTTGATTGGTCTGATGTAAGGAAGAATTGTGCATGCACGATGATGAATAACTATAACCATAAATCTAATCTTCTACCATCGTATTTACATATGTTAATTTTTTAGAAACTAACATATAGTTGAAGCTATTATATATGTATATATATATATAGTTATATTATATATTTATTCTTTAAATTTTAGTTTAATGTTTAGTGTTTTGAATTATTTTTTAACTGATTCAAGACATCTGTTAGGGTTGCCGCGAAAAAAATTATGTAACTAATTTGATATTCAAACAAAAAGTAATCATGAGTGAAATTCATGTAAAGTTTCAGTTTCCTAAATAAGAGAAAAATATATTATATTGGATTTTTAATTTGTTGATTTTAGTATAATTACCACAAAAAAATATTTTAATAATAATTAATTTTAATGATAAAAAAATTAGTCATTAAGTAATTAGTTTAGATATTAATTTATAAATTAAAAATTATTGATAACGGGTAAATAATATTAGTTATAAAAATTTTGATTACTAAAAATGGTCTTTGTTTTTAATTAAAAAATTGATTTTTAAATTAATTTTTGAACATGTTTGTGATCACTAAAATTAATCCTTATTTAAAAGTTTTTTGTCCGTAAATCAATTTTTATAATGTTATGACTTGACTTCTTCTTAACTTTAACTATTCAGTATAATTTTCATGACTATTTTCATGTCTGATTTAACTTTAAATTAATCTATATTTACAATACTAAATAATAATAAATAAAGGCAATATTTATATAACCAAAATATTTTAAAAAAATATATATATGTGTAAATATCACATAAAATATTATCTTCACATAATTTAAATCTCAACTAAATTCAATCTTGAGATGGATCAATTAAGTTTGATAATTTATGCTCGATGAACACTAATATTATACATAACAAGAAATAAAAGAACACTATTTTAGAAGCGATCAATGCAACCAACATCAAATCATGTACCAATATGATATGTTTTAGGGTGTATGATTCATTGCTTGTATAAATACACCATAATCACTTAATGTATAATTTTATTTTCTTTCTTCTTTGTTCTGAAAGGACTGAACATATTTGTACAATTTATAAAATTTATAATATGTTTATTTATTTGTTGATAAAAAAGGTAATACAAATAAAATTTATCATAGTAGTTTATATATGTAGTGAGTTCCTTTGGACATCCAAAGATATAGAAAATGGTGTAGTAAAATTGGCAAAGTGGCAAAGTTTTATTATGATATGACCTCTTGTGAGGTGCATAGGCTTTTACAAAGGCAACCACAATTGCACGTTTAGGAATGAATTCCCTTTTTTTTTTTTCTATAAATAAAAGAAAATGAAGTTATTGAAAATTAATTTAATCCAGTAAAATTTTAGGTTGTGAATTAATTAAAATATTTTTAACTACAAAATAATTTATTTTTGATGTATTTATATTGTCCATTACTATAAAATCAACTCATAAGGAATGAACCATGTTATTTAATCGCATAGTAATTAAAAGAGAATGTGAACTCTTTTTACATTATATAAGTTAATATTATTTATTTTATATAAAAATAAAGTCATCCGACATCTATGATTTGATAATAGTATAAAATACTTTGACACTGTAAAATCATTTTTAAAGAAATAGTTTAAAAACACCTAATATATCAAACACAGTTATCACTATACATTAATTAATGTTAAGAGTTTGAATTCTGCACATGCAGCTAAGACGACAATTTCTTACTTCTAATAATCTTATACTATTCAAATAGAATTTACTCCGAAGTTGAAAGAATTTTATAATAAATTATTGTGTTGTTGAAATAAAATATCTTTTGTCTTTTATGATTAGTTATAAGATTAAAATGTGAATTGATTTGAAGATCAGTGTCTAATCTCAGAAAATGTGGAAGATGAATCTGATCTAACTCTTGCAGAAATCACGATCGTTTCTCAGTAAAATATGCAGATTTAGAATGTGTACCATGAAAGGGTTGGTATACACTAGTTTTTCTTTCTTTTCTCCTTTCTCGAAATTTTCATGAATGGTCCTAACTTTAACATGCTTTTATAGAAAACAAATAAGCCAGCCACCAACCATACCGTTTCGTTGCCTTTACATTTATTTATGAAGAAAAAACCAAAATGACACTGCACCAAGCAAAGCAGGGGCAACAATGATAAACCACAAGAAATTATTAGGCAAAGCCATGATATATTAAAAAAAGCTTTTAAAAAAAGGTTTCCAAGTGGACAAATAATAAAAAATGAAGATAAATAAAACATGACAGTCTAATCTAAGTAAGAGAGAGAACCCAGATTTTGTGTTATCACCACTCACCACTATGCTAAAAAAGAAGGCATGGAAAAGTAAAAATCTCAACTTTCTTTTTTCCTTTTTGAAAATTGGGTTCATGGCAAGCAATGTATTTTAACGTCCATTAGTTGTGGCATGCTATATATAGACATTGAGGAGGGACACACAGAGAGCAGTCATTGCCTTGTCAAAATCCTTTAGACCAACGTTGTCTTCGGAACCTCATTTTACATGGTTTGTTAACTTGTTATTTGTGTTGTGGTTGCTGTTGTTTTTTGTCATCCAGAATATCCAGGGTACCCGTTTCTCAGAATCATACTTTGCTTCACAATCTTGATACCCTTTGGTGAAAAATCGCTTCTGGGGTCTTAAAGGACCAAACTTGGATTGAGGGTCGTGATGGAACAGAAACACGTTCTGTTGTCAGCATTGAGCGTTGGGGTTGGGTTGGGTGTGGGACTTGGGTTGAGCTCAGGGCAGAAATGGGTTGGCGGGTATCGTGACTCTGATGAGCTTTCCCTGGAACAGATTATGCAGGAGCTCAAGAAGCTGGTGGTTGAAGGAAGGGATGGAAAGCATACATTTGAGGACTTTCCATATTACTTAAGGTGATTTTGAGATTTCATTGGAATATAATAATGGCATACTATGACTCAAACTTGGTGTTATTGATTTCTGGGTTTTTGTTACTATTTTGACCCTTCAACCCTTCAGATTGATATTTAAGCATTGACAGCATTTTCTGAGGGGTACGTTTGAATTTATGATATAGTTGTGTTTTAGACTTGTTGTCAAAGGTGTTTTAGACATGGATCTCTCTCAGTTTGACTTATAAGTTTCATGGCAATCTGCTATGAATATTCTGGTAGATATGATTTTGATACTCAATATGTGGCTTCTGTGATGGGTTTGATCTCCTTATCTTTGAGATTTGTTGGTTGTTTGTTGTTGAGTTCATCTCTGCTTCTTTGTTAAACTGAAACTTCCATAGATATTCTGTTGCCATAGGTTTCTGTGATTTTTAAAAATAAATTGTTGCATTTTGAGTGTATGTTGGGTCAGAAACAGCGAAGCTGCTGATATTGTTATGTGTTTTTCCCCTGATAAATGTGCGCAGTTTCACTGAAATAGATTGAAGAACGAATCTGATAGCATATTTTTAACTTGTACTTTTTGTAATCAAAGGATAGCTTATTTTAATATTGTACTTGGTCCTTATTATTTGTACTTGCATTCATTGGATTTGTTATAGGTCACTATTTTTCTGATTGAACATGTATACTTCAGATTAGAGCTTCATCCTCTTTGATTATGGGGCAATTGTCATTTAGACTTCTCTATGTTTCTTTGTCTACTTAACATTAGTGGTTCCACTCCTCCTCAGAATATATAAACAGTGATCACAATAAATCTTCACACCCTAATTCAAATTATTAATACCAATTAACATCAAAAGGTCACACTTCTGTTCTCTGAAAAGCTACAGTGATTGAGACTCTAATTCAAGCTGTGGTAACAATCCCTTGATGTGAAAGAGTGACCAGGTGCACAAGACTCTGACCATTGTGTGGCTTAGGAGGGTCAGCTGTAAACAACTAAAGAGTGTGGTCTGAGAGGTTTTTCTGCCTCTACAACTACAAGTTATGATCTCCATGATGCTAAGACACAATCTAACAATACCTTGATGTGCTAAAAATGAAAAAAAAAAAATGTTATGTAAGTTTATAGTCTTCGGAAATTTCTGATACCTAGATGCTCCAGTCTTTACAACGGCAACTGGGATCTTCTATATTCCTTTTCTGTTTTTCTATTTTCTAGTTCATAGGTCAGTAAGTTGGTATATAACTAATATTAAGGAAAGTTTAGATATGGGAATTTCGTATTGTTTGTTGACTACTGCAAGATAGAAATTGAATTCCTTCTGTTGTTAATTATGCATCTTGGACTTAACTGCATTCATGTTCTAGCTTTTTTCCTTCTGATTTTTTATTCCAACAATTACATGCTACGTTAAATGAGCCTATCATATCATGCCTCTTGTTTCTAAACGAGTTTCCCATCTAGGACAAAACGGGTTTTGTAAAAGCATTGATTCCCTAGATATTGTCTATATTTATTGTGAAGTTCATGCCCTGTTTTTGTCCCAGGTGGATTTGATCTAACAATGGAGGAATTTGATATAGTAATAATACCCTTTCTCCTTATAGCACCATATCTTACGCATGTATATAATGTGACAATGCAGTGAAAGAATTCGTGCTTTGTTGACAAGTGCTGCATATATTCATTTAAAGCATCTTCACTTTTCCAAGCACACCAGGAACCTCTCACCAGCAAGCAGGTCTATTTTGCTATCTGGTCCAGCAGGTATAGTATGGTGGAATTTAACCTTCTTCTGCGGAATTTTCCTTTTTAATTTCAGTTTGGTTTGACTAATACTATTTGTTTATAAATTTTGAAGAATCTTACCAGCAAGCCCTTGCCAGAGCTTTAGCTCATTACTTTGAATCAAAGTTGCTGTTGTTAGATATTACTGACTTCTCTTTGAAGGTAATTTTTCATTGCTTCTCATTTTATTTGCTTTAGCTGGTCATGTACATATATTCTTACCTTATATGTTTTTCCCTTGAACAGTTGCAGAACAAATTTGGATGTTCCAGAAAAATACCAGTAAGTTTACCCTGCTCAGTTCTCTGTCATTCTTGACATGATGAAATTGCAGCTTGCTAGCTTCATTTTATATTTATGTAGTTTTAGTTCATAGTGATATTTTCTTGATTTATTTGCTTCTGTTTCCGTAGTCTTTGAAAAGGTCAATATCTGAGGCAACCTTGGAGCGAATGTCTGGTTTGTTTGGTTCCTTTTCGATGCTTTCTTCACAAGGAGAAACAAGAGGTACTAAAGAAATAAAAGTCAATGTTTAAAGTATGAATTGTTTTATTCTATAATTACCTGTTATAGAGTTTGGTATTTGAAGACTTGAAGATATGAAAGATTTTACAATGCATTAGTATAACGGACAGTGATCATAGTTCAGACATTGCAAATGGTTGTGGAGACTCCATATTATCTCTTCTCATTTTCTTAGATTTTGTATTGATCGATGCCTGTATTGGCCGTATTATTTATGTTGCTAACTTAATATATATAACTATTACATCATTGACTTTGATTGGTACTTTGTTTTGAAGGAATTTTGCGTCAACAAAGCAGTGCGGCTGAAAGTTCCAATCCTCCAAAGCTTAGGAGGAATGCTTCTGCTGCATCTGATATAAGTAGTACTTCTTCCCAGAGTGGTCCAACACTTCCAGGTTATACTTTAGAACCATAGGTTACCTTTTTAAGCAAGAATGAAGATGCTAATCCAACTAAAAGATTAATGTGAACATCTACTTTGAATTCAGTTGTGTACTCTGTAAGCTTCTTTTTAACATACTGCTCTTTATAGTAAACTAACCGGTCAATCTGTTTGTTCATCTGTGAAGATGAAGGGTGCAGATACTGTTTACAAGGATGTTAATTTTGAATTAGTGCTAACAAGAACTAATCTGACATACGAATATCCATGTTATGAATTCATGATTTTTCTGCAAACTCTAGCAGGAAAATAGTCTTGTCTATAAATTTCTTCTTTTAAACAATGGAAAATGTCATGCAGCTAAATGCTTGATTCATTGTATTGTTGTCACTAATGCATGAAATATCAGTTTTCTCCACCCACATTTTGCTCACTTCATTGAATTATGATTTCAGCACGTTTGAAGCGCACAAGTAGCTTGTGTTTTGATGAGAAGCTCTTTGTGCAGGCACTCTACAAGGTGATTTAATTACTGAAAGTTCATTTTAAAACTGTGTAATGGCAACCTTTGTAGGCAACATTAACATAAGACGAGTATCATATATCATGACTTTGTCACATGCTCATTATCACATGGAGTTTTCACTCTAATAACAGGATCGTTTTCATTTTCTCAGCTTTTGGTTTCTATCACAGAAACTAGTTCCATCATTTTATACATAAGGGATGTTGAGAAGCTCGTTCTCCAATCAAGATTATATAATTTACTACAAAAAATGATAAAGAAACTATCAGGCTCAGTGTTGATACTTGGGTCCCAGATATTAGATTCAGAAGACGATTGCAAAGAAGTTGATGAAAGGCTCTCTGCGCTATTCCCCTACAACATTGAAATCAGAGCTCCTGAAGATGAAACTCAATCTGGCAATTGGAAAGGATCACTGGAAGAGGATATGAAAGCTATTCAGTTCCAAGATAACAGAAACCACATTGCTGCAGTACTAGCAGCAAATGACATTGAATGTGATGACTTGAACGCAGTCTGCCATTCAGATACTATCGTACTCAGCAATTATATTGAAGAAATTGTAGTATCTGCAATATCTTACCATTTGATGAATACCAAGGATCCAGAATATCGAAACGGAAAGCTAGTTATATCAGCCAACAGGTGAATATCTTGTCCAATGATTGTAAGCAATTGATTACATGAAATTTTTTTGCAGTAACTGATGTTGGATGTGGCAGTTTGTCCCGTGGATTGAGTCTTTTCCAGGAAGGCAAGAGTAGTGGGAATCTGAAGACTAATGAATCTAACAAGGTATGGTTGTTTGTTTACAGTTATTTATTATTACTGCAGGAATAGCAGGAAAATCTAAGGAAAAAGTAATGATAGATAGTGAGTACCATTGCATATATTCAGTTTTTATTTATTGCTGTATTTCTCTGTAACATTAGGAAAATGCTGGGGAAAATGTCGCTGGTGCAAAGAATGAAGTTAAGAGTGACAATCAAGCACCTGAAAACAAGAATGAGACAGAGAAATCCATCCCGGTAACAAAGAAAGAGGGCGAAAATCCTCCACCTGCAAAAGTAGTAAGATAAATTTCTAAGCACATTAAGTGGAAAAAGAACTTCTCACCTTATCAAATCCTACCCATGTAATAGAAAAAAAGAACAAGAAATGAATAGATCCTTATACATACCCTATTTATTTGATGGTTTCAACATGGACAATTGATACACTATAATCAACAATTTACTTGTTGTCTAGATGATTGCTGGTTATCTAACTTCTAAAAATAGTATCTTCTTCAAGTCTATTTTCTTGTACTCCCTATCCCATTTTGTGTTCTTATATACCAATTGCTTGTTTGCAGGAAATTCCTGACAACGAGTTTGAGAAGCGCATAAGACCTGAGGTTATCCCAGCAAATGAAATAGGGGTTACATTTGCAGATATTGGTGCATTGGATGAGATCAAAGAATCACTTCAAGAGCTGGTAATGCTTCCCCTTAGAAGGCCTGATCTGTTCAAAGGTGGGCTTCTAAAGCCGTGTAGAGGTATATTACTTTTCGGGCCTCCTGGTACTGGGAAAACAATGCTAGCAAAAGCCATTGCAAATGAAGCTGGTGCAAGTTTCATTAATGTCTCAATGTCCACTATTACATCAAAATGGTTTGGAGAAGATGAAAAGAATGTCCGAGCTCTATTCACACTGGCAGCTAAGGTTGCTCCAACAATCATCTTTGTTGACGAGGTTGACAGCATGCTTGGACAGAGGACTAGAGTAGGAGAGCATGAGGCCATGAGGAAGATAAAAAATGAGTTCATGACACACTGGGATGGGCTATTAACAGGACCTAATGAGCAGATTTTGGTTCTTGCTGCAACCAACAGACCATTTGACCTTGATGAAGCTATCATAAGACGGTTTGAGCGCAGGTAGGACACCCCTTTTGCCTTATTGTTTGCATGATCATCCCTTATGGCTATAAAGGAGACAATAAAATCCAGTGTTGTTTTCAACTGTGCAATGTCAATGTTCTTTGCTTTTCAGTTCAACTAGTGTTGGCATTGTAATTTTTGAATGCCATATCAATATACCGTTTTGTCATTGAGCAGGGTCCTGGTTGGTCTTCCATCTGCTGATAACAGGGAGAAGATCTTGAAGACTCTTCTGGCCAAAGAAAAACATGAAAACTTAGACTTCAAAGAGTTGGCAACCATGACAGAAGGATATACTGGAAGTGATCTTAAGGTGAGTTTTGCTAGTGATTACTGGTTTGGTTTATTTTTTTATTTTTTTTGGTTATAAAATCTGTTGATGTTAATGTCTGTGAACAGAATTTGTGCATCACTGCTGCTTATCGACCTGTTAGAGAGCTAATACAGCGGGAGAGAGTAAAAGAAATGGTAGTTATTAAGCAACTTTTACTATTTTAAGATTAACGTCTCTATCCAATTCAAGGCGAAGATTTAACTAAATATCAACTGCATCATATTTTAGGAAAAGAAGAAAAGAGAGACTGAAGGCCAAAACTCTGAAGATGTTTCAAACAACAATGATAATAAGGAAGACCAAGAAATTACCCTCAGGCCTTTAAATATGGAAGACATGAAGCAGGCTAAGAGTCAGGTAGGGTGAACTCAGTTTTTTTTCACTCAAATGACTTGAGTACTAGATTTGGGAATCTATACAATGCTACGTGCAGTATTTAAAATTGCATTTGTCAAAATCTAGGAATTCAAAACAGTGTTTCAATTGACTGTGCTGTGATTATAGATATCTCCCACAACATAGTCATGTAATCTATTTTTAAGACTTAAAATGGTAACTTGTACATGTAACTAGGGATAGAATACTAACATGGTCACAGAAGTGGAAGAAGAAAACTGTGTTATATCATGTAGAATAGTTTTGTTCAATGTACATGAGCTTACAATTATTTGACTAAACACAGGTTGCTGCAAGTTTTGCATCAGAAGGATCCGTAATGAATGAGTTGAAGCAGTGGAATGATTTATATGGAGAAGGAGGTTCAAGGAAGAAGCAACAACTCACTTACTTCCTTTAGATTGGAGAATGCTACTTATATTTTGCATTTGTTGCCATTCATCTTCAATGATACATTTCAACAAAGGAAGGAGTCCTTCACAAGAGATGTTGAAATCAAAATGAAGCATGGCCAAATTTCTGACTATACCCCAAATGTGACACATCTTATGATTTCCAGAAAAGCATTGTCTAAAGAATGTGTTGATGAAAGGATTCTCAGTTTTCGTTTGGATTTTTCTACAAACAAATGAAGAGCTGTTTTAGGGGATATATGTTTTGTCATGCACGGTTTTGGAAGATGCAATGGCTTTGTAGGAATAGGAACATTTTACACCAAACCTTTTAGGTATGCTGTATTATATATGATCAGAATTTTAAGACATTAGAATTTTGTAAATTGCTTGTGTAACTGTATCGCTCATACAGTTTGGTTCAATTATTTATGTGATTTGTATCTTAGTGAATGATTCATATTTACGTGAATTGTCTCACGCTGTGCTCGGATGAAGTCACAAAAATGATAGAAACTATTACTATACACTACATTAGAAATTATTGTCCTTTCTCCCTAAAGATTTGAATGTATAAAGATAAAATTCATAAAAGTTATTTTTGTTGTAAATCTCACATTCACTAATAAGTCGAATTTCTATTATATAAATAATCGTGAATCTCTTCTTTTATTAATTTTATAAAGTTAAATTATATTTAAAATTATTTTTTAAGATGTTGTTAGAGTCGTTTAAAATTTATCTTGCTAATATTTATTATTTGTTAAATTTATTATATTATTTTATGGATCATTCATTAATATTTATTTTTATTATACTTAATATGTATACAATGTGGAGTAACACTTAGATAAAAAGAGTAATGTTAAAATGAATTTGTTAGTGAATCATGCTAAGTAGTAAGAAAAAATTAATATTTGGTTTATTCTTGATTTGTTATAATTAAATTAAAATGAAAATTAATGAAAAAGTTGAAATTTTGTATTGAATTATATGAAAGATATAAATATATAATAAAAATACATAGATATTAAGTTTTAATTAAACAATTTAACATGTAAAGTTAGTAATTTTGTCAGTTTATCAAATTATAAACTTTAGTGAGGAGATGACGAATAAATTGCGATTACAATAAAATTTTATTTAGTGAGGAGAAAATGTGACACCTCAGTCGAATGCTATTTAAAATTGCATATGACTTTATGAAATTAAAATTTGAAATATAAATTTAACACTAAACTGAATTATGAAGAAATTTAATAGTTGATGTTGATTATTTAACAAATGATAAAATAAATTCAAGGAGTTTTTAAAATTTTTTCAACTTATAATCTAACTTTCACTTTCATGTAATTCAAACCACTTTACTCTATTTGAGGTAAAAAAAATTCTGAAATAATTCACATTAAATTAGTTAAGATATGAACCCTCTTAATTACAAACAAGAGATTAAGGTAGAAAGGAACAAACCCATCACACTCAAACTATTCAGAACATGACTCAAAAATCAATAAGTAATTATCAAACATGACCTTTTCCAATGTTCTCAAGATTAACCAAATCATTTTATGATTAACAACTTTAGAAGAAACATGAAGTTTACATTTAAAAACTAAGCTATGAACAAAATGCTTAGAAAAAGAAAAATGAACATCACACTCACAATTGGCTCCCTCATGTCCAAAGGAGTTTAACAACCCATTACAAAATAAAAATACACTATAAGAAACTTAATTTTTTTTTTTAAAAGAAAATAAATATGTAGAAACCTTCTTCACTTTTTTCTGCTCTGTTCTTTGATTTCCTTACAACATACTACCCTCACAACCCTTTCAATCTTCAACAACAATTATATTTTTCCACATGCACCACCTCACAATCATAATCCAGATTTCCCCTGCCAAAAATTAGGCAAGTCCTAAACTTAGCCAAAAATAGGAAAAAAATGATAAAAAAAAGCAGAAAATTATTAATATTTTTAATAAAATTAGACAAGTCCTAAACTTATCATAAAAATATTTTAAATATTCATTGTATTATTACAGTTTATTATTATTATTATAATATAAAGGAAAATCAAGTACATGCAAATAAATCCTCAATTTCTTTTGGAATTTCGCCTGAAAATTGATTGTTGGAGAGATCAATGCTTTTTAAAAGTGATAATCCACCATTTGTAAACACTTGCTCGAAACCTTTCCACATCAAGAATGCATTCAAATTGAATGATTGGATACCTCTGGAATAACTATTGTTTACAGAATACCAAAGGCCTTGATAATCTCTCAAATAAGTCATTTGAGCCATTGAAGAGAAGTTTTTTATGCATCTAGGAATTTGTCCAAATAGGTTGTTTAGTGAGAAATCCAAGAGTTGGATGCTTTTTAGATAACAAATTTGCAATGGAAAACTTCCATAGAAGTGATTGCTTCCCATGAGTAAAAATTGCAACTCTGATAATTTGCTTCCAATCCAAGTTGGGATAGATCCTACTAATCTATTTTTTGTCACATCTAACATTACTAACTTTGTGCAATTCTTCAAGGAGGAAGGGATCTCACCAGTTAAGTTATTGTTTCTCAATAACAATACTTGAATTTCAAGGAGTGATCCCATTGAAGTAGGAATCTTTCCTACAAATTTATTATGACTCATATCTAAATAAGCCAATGACTTCAAATGGGTCCAACAATTTGGAATTTCTCCAGAAAACTTATTATTTGAAAGGTCTAACTGGTATAAAGTTTTACCTACACCATCAGAACATAAGAACCAAAGAGAATCTATGAATTTATTGTTAGATAGGTCAAGATTCGACGAGCCTAGTAAAAATGGTGAAACAGGACCTCCAAATTGATTTGATGCAAGACTAAGGAAATAATAATGATTCTCTAGTGGAAAATTTGGAATCATACCTTGTAAATTATTGCATGAAATATTGACTCTAATCCATTCTTGTAATGCTAATTTAGTCCAGAACCATTTTGGAACAATATCTGATATTCCACTATTTGAAATGTCAAGAGTGTTAAATAGGTTTTGTGTTTGTAACCATTTGGGAAACGATGGACCTAACTTGCAAGATCTCAATTCAATAGTATACAGTTGAAAAGGTGGATGCCAATCTTGACTAACTTCTAAAGCTAGTGAGTTATCTGATAACTTCAACGTCTGTAACTTTGACATATTATAAAAATGAGAGTCAGTTATCACACCTTTTAAAGAGTTTGACATCAAATGTAGCTCCTCAAGATTAGTTGGAAATCGAAGATCTTTAGAAATTGTCCCATTTAGCTTGTTATTTTGAAGGTATAATATTTTTAATGATGGGAACAATGAGAGGGTATTGGGTAAAGTGCCACTTATTTGATTCATGCTGAGATCTAAATGTTGTAATGAGTATCCAACATATCCAGATAAGTGATGGATTATTGTTGGAAGCTTTTCACTCAGACTGTTATTTGATAGGTCCAATGTATGCAAAATAGTAGCATTGTGAAGTAATTTTGGAACTCCATCCTTTAATTGATTATGTGATAGATCCAACATTTCCAACTTTGAAAACATTGAGAAATCAGGCAGTGTGCCATTGAATTTATTTTGACGGAGATATAATTCTCTCAATGAATATCTAGAACATCCAGACAAATGATTAAATATGACTGTCAAATCTTCACTCAACTTATTATGAGACAAATCCAATGATTCCAAAGTACATGTGCTTCCAAACGATTTCGGAACACCTCCTTCTAAAGAGTTAGCCTCAATTGACAATTGTTGCAACTGAGATGGCAATCTGATGCCTTCAGGTATCTTCCCACTCAATTGATTTCTAGAAAGATCTAATGTTTTTAAAGATGAGAATGCTGAAAGGTCATATACAGAGCCTGTGATCTGATTAACTGCCAAATTCAACTCTTGTAGCGAGTATTTAGCACAACCATTGGACAAATCACGAAGAACTAACGAAAGGTCTTCGGTTATATTGTTTCCAGACATGTCTAAAGAATGTAGGGTGCATATATTCATGAACGATTTCAAATCTTCACCCTTCAACACATTATAGGAGAGATCAAGGTGTTCAAGCGAAGTCATGGCGAAACCAAAACGATATGTGGAAGTGGAACCCTCCAAGAGGTTCGAACTAAGGTCAAGCTCAACAAGATTAGAAGTAGTGTTTGACACCCAGTGGAATATCATCGGTTGTGTGAAAGAGTTTTGAGAAAGATGAAGGACAGAGAGGGAAATAGAAAAGTTGAAGTTGGAAGGGTTGAATGAGATGAGAAAATGATCGGAAAGACCACAGTTAATTAAACTCAGTTCTCTTAGTTTTGGTAACTTAGCGATCATTCGAAGCGAGCTAGGAGAACTGTCCAAATTATATATGGATTCTAAGGAAAGATGAGTTAAAGAAACATGATTAGATAGCCACTGATCAGCGGTGACAATTTTGAGAGCGCTATCATATCCTCCAAGATAAAGCTTACGCAAATTTGAAAGGTTTCCAAATTGGGAAGGTATGTATCCCTCAAAAGAATTCCCACTGAGATCAAGATACTGTAACTGAGAGAGATTTCCAAGTTGATGAGGGATTGAACCCTCCAAATAATAATTTGAGGAAAGATTCAAATATTTCAAATGAGAAAGAGAGGCTAACTCACTTGGAATTTTTCCGGCAAATTGAGATGAGGACAGATCAAGATATCTCAAGTTTGTGAGAGAAGCAAGAAACTCTGGAATGGGAGTGTGTGGAAAATAATTGGAACTGAGATTGAGATACTGTAATTGTGGCAACTCCATCAATGACTTGTGGATCTCTCCGCTCATATATCGTGGAGGGAAGTTCCAATATTCGCCGTGAAGATCAAGGCGTAGAATGTGGCCGGTGAGGTTGCTGCACCGAATCCCCTCCCACCGGCAACAGTCGGGAGTGGTCCAAGAAGAGAGCATGCCGTAACGATCGTCAATGGCCGCCTTGAATTGAAGGAGTGCTTCCCTCTCCTTTGGAACGCATCTCATTTCGTGTTCTCCATTAACAACCTGCAACACCACACACACCACTAACATCATCGCTTTCAAATTCTTCATTATCATCACACACACTGAATAGTATAGAACTAGATTGATATGGATTGTGAAATTTAGCACTCCCAATTCCTACATTTATAGACATACCAATTCCTAAATTACCTGTTCTTCTTTCTCACTCTCCTGCACTCTGCTTCCTTACTTTATTCTGTTTTATATTTCTCTAATCAACTCATTTTGTGGACCATTTCTACACTATTCGACAGATGAACGGATTTTAAATTCAAAAACAAGATTACTGATGCATTATTTAATGTTATTTGTATACACATTTATTCAAAATTACAAAATTTTCTTCTCATGTTTTATTTAATAAGCTCTACACTAACTGTGTTACCAACAATGTACATCTGGAGAAGGTTCCACTCTTGAATATTCACTAAGAATATTTTTAATCAAATTTACGTATACTTTTATGATTTTTATTAATTTTAAACAATATATATTAAAATAAATATCACTAAACGTATTCGTGGCAGTTATCACGCTCTCCATTTAGGTTCTTCCAAAACGATTTTAACATTGATAACTCTCCATATTTTTCTTTATCCAATCTTCCACTTTTTTCCACTTTTCTTTTCTCCTTTAATTAATTTTCATAAATGATTTCTGGTTAAACATGAAGAAATTAGAGAGAAAGAAGAGAAACACCTCTACATTCCTAGTCATGCTTGGAATATAAGGCAATTGTTCCATTTTCCATTAGACTCTGCGAAATAATAGCAAGATAAATTTGTTAAAAATAGTCTTATTTTTTTTTAATATAGATTTAAAAATTATTAATTTTTCAAAGATAGAACTATTAGTACACGACTACATAAATAATTTAGTTATAATAATGTCTTCAAATGACGTGTTATGACTTTAAGTGTATACTCTCTTTATTAATGAGTAAATTGAACTTCATGAATGTTTCAACACAAAATTATCAAATAAAATAAGGAAAAAACAACAAACATAAATTGAAAATAATTCAATATGAAAAGGAAGGTGACTAAGACGGAATTGAAATTTTTTGTCAAACCACGACTTTGTAAGAAGAAAAAAAACATCAAATTCGACTTAAAACTAATTAGACAAAGTTAAGATTTGAAAATTCTCTTAAAAATGCATTTCGTAATATAATTAGTTTCATCGATCTGTATTATTTGCAATGTCTCGCGTCCGATGAATATCAATATCCTTATGTTTAACTTTTTTCTAACTGAACATACGAAAGAGTACAAATTAAAAATAAATAAAAAAATAGTTCAAGAAATAACTTATAAATGATCGATAAATGAAGGATGAACTTAGAAAATAGTTAAAAATATAAATTTTGGAGATCATTTTATAAAAGACAATCATTTATCTAGAAACTATTTTGTTTTCTTCTTCTTTTGTCTTTTCTTTAATTTTTTAACCTCTATTTATTTTTATGAAGTATGTGAGTAGGGCACAATCTTTCTGTTTAATCAGAATATGCAATAGAGTAAATTCATTTTTTATTAATTTTTTGAAGTTATTTTGAAAAACTTGCATGCATGTGCCTTTTCAATCATATGTTTAAGTCATTTTTTACCATCAAAGTAAAGGACAAAATCCCCAAGGACATGTTCGGTTGTTTCAACCTCCTTAAGAGACATAGGGACTCAAGTGATGACATCTCAAACTCTTACAACCATCACTAGTATCATATCATGTTGAATCATTTAGTTGTATATGGTTGACTCTAATGTGTATGTAACTTTAATTGAAGTCACAAAAATATAAGAAAAAAAATCAAATACAAACTAAAACTATAATTGATCTCACTTGTAGACTTGGAATCCCATCAGGAAGTACCCAGAAGCAAAGGAACAACCAAACCTTGGTGGTGGCTCTCCATAGCCAACCAAATCGCGTACTGATAATGTCCATTTTTACCTTTTTTGTGTGTTTATTGTTATGAATAAATCAACTCTTTTCTAGTTTTTATCTTGTTATATTCTTAAGTTTAGTGTATTTTGTATTGATTTGTGTTTTAGTTGTTTTATGCTTATTTTGACTTTAATATCTCTTTTAAGTGTGTTAAATAAGTTAATAGAAAACATTTATGGTGGCGAAAAACAAGCAAGAACTTAAGGGAGCATGATTCGACAAGAAAATATTGATTCCAATGGTACCTGTGTCGGGCACCATTGGAATCACGCCTAGTGCTTCAAATACATAATGCTACCAAACTGCCCAAGGTTGAGCGGTGGAAAAGTGGAGTTGAGCACCACAAGGCTGAGCGGTGGCGAATTGGGGCTCAGTGCCACAAAGCTGAGCGGTGGAAAGTGGGACTGAGTGTCATTCAATTCGTAAAACTTGGCGCTGAGAGTTGCGAAGACAAGGTTGAGCGGTGGCGTCGTTGACATGTCAAAAAATAGGTTTTTAATCTTGTTTCTCGTGAGGGTTTGGACGATTCCTCATTTTGCACAATAGAAAAACACTTTTGGGTGCTTGGAGAGCCTATTGAAAGTTCCTAGGGGTGTTGGGAAGCTCTCCCACTCCTCCTTGGGTCTTCTCCTCCATTCATGGTGGTTTTCCCCCTTTTGGGGTTGGAGAGGAAGATGGATTGCGATTGGGAGATGGAGACACAAATGGGAGGCACAATTGGAGCATGGAGTGGCTGCTAAGAACCTTGGGGGAGGGCTTGCATCTTCTCTTTGGTTTCCATTTCTTCCCTATCTCTTCAATTTATAAACCCTAGGTTCCCACCATGGAGAGCAAACCTATGTGTTGAGATTATATGTAATAAATTGAATTTTGTGCATTTTGTGATGTTAATCCATATGCTTTTCCATTTCTATGTTAGTATTTGATTTTCATGCTTAATGCTTGTTTTGGTTTAGCCACCCATGCATGATTTGTGGTTCTTGAGATGTTGGAAAATGTCTTTTAAACCTAGAACTTAAATTGAATGCCTAATGGAGCTTGTATCTAGGGATAGCACATTATTCATTAGTAATCTTAAGACTCTTGAACTTAATGCAGGATTTCACTTATTGAGGATTCAAGGAATTGGAACTTGATGAGTTATCATAGACTCAAAGTCACTAGGAATAAGATTTGAGTATTCTTGTTAGTTGATTTTGGCATGAAATTGAAATTGAGATGTTTGTGAATGCATGAGAATAAAGTGAATGAAATCTAGTCTTGACAATTGTATATAATCTATGTTAAATTTTTGTTGCACATCAACTATTTGATAAAATATCAAAAAGCGTTTCTTTGTGTTTTTTAGTTTTGTTGTCTATTTGAGTTGTGAATTGTGAGATTTGTCATGTGTTGCATAAGTTCCTATGGAGAGAACAATATATTTATTACTTGCTACATGCAATCGGTGCACTTGCCGTTTTCCACTAAAACGTACTTCAATGCTTCAAAACCAAGCAAAAATTTCTCCAACATTCAAAGATCTTCAATCACGAGCTGCACATTGTGTAATCCAGAGATAGAGAATTTTCCAAATCGGATTCATTATTTTCACGCTCAAAAATCACAGAGCTCTTCCCACTCTCTGAAAAACGAGCTTATATAGTCTACACATAAGTGAATTGAATAGGTTGATTTGTCTGTACAATTTATTGATTTCACTTGACTTAAGTGAAATAAGTAGATTGTGTAACATCCCAGCAGGATATTACTGATTTATAAATAAATAAATGAAATAAATAAAACAATGCGTTTAATAATACCTCATTTTCCCAAAACGCGGGAAAATTTAAAACTTTATTAAATGAGCGGATAAAGTTTACAACGTCCATTACAAAACAAAAACCACAATATTATCAAGTCACCCATCAGGGTTTACAAATGTTTTCAAAAACAAGTAGATAAACATAAGAGTTTCCCAAGTCAATTCCCTCTTCGCGACTAGGCTGCACTAGAGCCACCTGCATCACCAACATCTGCTCCCGTGTACCGCGTACACGATCATCGTCACACACACGCAGATAGGGTGAGCTTAACAATTAAATCATATATATAAAGTTACAGAAACATAAGCATATAAACTCAAGAGTTCATACATAACATAAACATCTCACAGTGTCCTATTCTTTAATTTCTACCATCTGACCCCCAATCAGATTATTCGTGTTCTACAACGTCTGAGGATTACTTCAAGGTGACTTGCTGTCACACCTATCGGCCACAACCGATAGAGCACGTGCGGAAAATCATGCTACGGATCATACACCGCAACGCCAGTTAGAGTTCCCATATACGAACATAGTCCGTATCGTCCCAAGACTACCAAACTCATCAGACAACAACTGAGGAGGGCAATCCATCTGGACCCATCCGTACTGGCCACAACCAGCACACTCACACCGGCAACACTCGCCAACCCGAGCCACAACTCAAAGGTTCCTCGTGTCCATCCGCCATCCCGAGCCACAACTCAAGAGATGCTATTCCGAGCCACAACTCAAGGAATACCATGTGCTTAACCCCTATCCCAAGCCACAACTCAAGGGATACGTTCCGAGCCACAACTCAAGGAACACCAGCAATCTCACCCTTAAAGCATCACTAGACACACTGTAGACCACAAATTCATTATTAAAACTCAAAGCTGCAGCAGTATAAATCGCCTGGCGAGGGACACGTGCCGCCAAGCGCTGCCAGCTCCCAGATCGCCTGGCGGGTGTCGCGTACCGCCAGGCGTCAAGTGCGTCAAAACGCGTAACCTCAGTCGCGACCGCCCGGTGGGTCATTCACTATCGCCTGGCGCCGATGTTTCCGTTCACCATTGTCACTGCTCCGTCCGCCTGGCAGAATCTACCTCTCTGCCAGGCGCCACTCAATCCAGTGGCCCTATGTATTGATGACTATCGCCTGGCGGTCTCAACCCTGCCGTCAGGCGCCATACCAGTAGCTGCACAACACGAGTTCCAAACTGTCCAACCAGACTATATGACCCAATTTCCCCAAACCTCACCCTATAATTTCTCTCCAATCCTTTTCCACATATCCTCAAAACAAGCTAAAATGTCACCAAGGCTAATATAATTCACCATTACAACTTAACATCCTTGTCCTAAATCTCTACTTGAGAGTACCAATTACCTCTAAGGTTTCACAATTCAACCTGTCGCACATAAAACAGAATTCTAACTTATGTAACTCAAAATCACATATTACCATCACACCAATTTTAACTCATATCACGATCTAATTTACTTTGGTTCTCTGTTATTCTCATGTACTCTTTTTCGCATAACCTACCCACCATCTAGGTAAATTTCATTCATAAAACTCTCCATCCCCAATGACTCCAATTGTCTTCTAATTGAACTCATTATCATACAAAACTTCCTTTAACCTTCAACTTCCCCCCCTCAACCAAGAAAACGCCACTCCTGCACTACCATCGCCGTCGCCTGGCGACAAGTTTCACGCCGCCAGGTGGTGCATCAGATCTGGAAATTTCCAGATTTCTGCAATACACCATTCGGACTCCAGACCCCACTCTGTCCTCACAATTTCACGCATATAAAGTGTTAAGACTTTGGCAAGTGTACCAAGTCGCGCAAGTAGTAACCGGTAAGACCGGGATATCGTTTCCCAAGAGACTCGTGTATACTAAATAATTGTGTAATTAGTGACTAATTTAAACTAATGAATAAATTCACGATTTGGGTTTTTATATGCAAGAAAGTAAATATTTCATAAACAATTAAAATTGAACTTGGATATTTGAAGACTCTAGAAAATGGTAAAGGCTAGAAATGCAATGGATTGATATTGTTGGAGTTAGACTTCACCTACTTCACTCTCATGTATATTAAGCAATAAAACTTTTCTCCATTAATTACTAATGTCAACCCACAAGTTTACTCAAACTCTAATTCCTTAGTTGAATGAGCCTAGGTTTCCTTATTTAGAGTCAATTCCTTGAATCCCTAAATAAACAAACCCGCTTTACAAATTAGGGTTTAAGACAACTAATGGGTCAAGTTCCATTCCTAGATACAAGTTCCATTAGGTATCTTGTTCCAATTCAAGGTTTCAAGAGATATTTTCCAATACCTAATGACCCAAATATCATGCAATGAATGGGTAAAACAAAGCAAGCTTTAAATGCACAAACAAAGATACTAGGAATCAATGGAAGAAGCATATATATATATTCAACCCATTCGAAAATACATAAGAGTTCAGTGGCTACATCTAACCCCAACAAAAATGGGTTTAGCTCTCCATTGTCATGGAGAGCTCAAGCTTACAAAATGGAAATGGAGGAGGAAGGAGACACAAAGAGGAAGATGGAGCTGTTCCCACAAGCCCTAGCAGATCTCCAAGCGCTCCAAGACGTGTTGTTCGAACTCCAAAGTGTCCAAGATCCTTTTTCCCTCGCGAGAACAGAAGAAAAAGAGCCAACTTGCCACATCAGCGAACACTGGCGCCTGGCGGAAGGGTCTCACCGCTAGGCGGTATCGAGCAAACAGGGGCAAAACTGGCAGCTACCGCCCGGCGGTGTCCAGTTACCGCCAGGCGGTTCGTAACAGGGGCGCCTGGCTGGCGCTTGGTTGGCGCTTGACTGGCAGTCTGTTCCGCCTGGCGCTTGCTTCGTGTCGCTAGGCACTTCCTGTTGGCATTTTTCTTCTTCTCCTTGCTATTCCGGGTCACTCATTAATCTGGATTTTTGGACAAAGCTTCCCATCTACAAAAAGGACACAAAAAATGGGGATTAATGGTATATTTAGATAAATGTAACCCAAAAATGTATTTATTTACAAAAGTAAGGTAAAATTGAGGATTAAGTAGGTTAAAAGCTTTGGAAGAGATGATTTTGCTAATGAAATATAGCTTGGATAATGGTAAAAATTAACATTATCATAAAGCCCCTTATCTAACTGTACCTACTCCATAAATTTTCCTTTCAGAATTTTCACTCTCCTGCACTTCACAGTACCAAATTTTCCCAATCTTTCAACCTTAATACCTAGTTGTACTGTTCTATTCGATTAAACTTTTATATCACAGCCTTCAACAAGAATTTCGACATCCAATTATTCTCTATGACTTATCCTAGAGTTTTCCCCGTTTGGAAATCACCCAAAACCCCAAAATTATCAAATTCGAGACCTAACGCTTGCGTCGCCTGGCGGACGGATCAACACCGCCAAGCCCTTCATCCCAAAATCCAGAAAATGATAAGAACCCCATGCGTCGCCTGGCGGCCGGGAATGTGCCGCCAGGCGGTTTCCCTTCCAGAACTCCAAAACCAGCTTACACAGATGAGTCGCCTAGCGGTGATTCGTCACCCGCCAGGCGATTTCTGGAAATTTTCCAGAAATGCAGAAATTCGTGAACACATCAGCAGATAGACATTCAATTTAACATACATCACATATTATCATTATTTAAAATAAAACAACGGCGTCCCACTCCCCTAACCTGGTTCTCCTTCGCTTAAGCTTGACAATTTGTAGGATTCCCCTTGATCACCCACCTTCCTTGCTTCCTCCCTATTCAGCAACGCAAAATCACACCAGAACCTCACACTTTCTCAGATTTTCGCTCTCTCTTTAGGTATAGTTTCCCAGCTTATCAAACCTTAGCCCTTAACCTAATTTTCCTTTTTAAAGTGTGCCTAAACTAAGTGATTAATTACCAAAACGAAAATGGCATTGAATAAGACATAATGTGCCATTCAATCCCTCCCTATGGCTGCCCT
>Ga0214542_1005548_pt1 | contig 23884 bp, 7 predicted proteins | sample CNSS1metaG_FD_160096 | JGI IMG/M metagenome (GOLD analysis project Ga0214542, IMG submission 160096) | Root nodule microbial communities from cowpea collected in UCLA plant growth center, Los Angeles, California, USA - CNSS1 | ecosystem: Host-associated > Plants > Roots > Nodule | place: USA...
TATATATATATATATATATATATATATATATATATATATATATATATATATATATGTTACATTATATGTAACAGAAGGTCATGAGTCATGAGTCACAAATTGTTGTGTTTTGTTTTGTGAGGTAGTTCCCTTTATACTTTTGCAGTCCATAATACTAACTTTTTTCTCCATTCATTCTTCATTTGAAATCATGCCTAGATAGTACTTTTAGCATTTAAGAAGGAAAAGTACTTGGTGTTACAAAAATTATTGCAAAATATAAAAATATTTACCTTTTTTGTAAAATATGAAAATTGTGTGTCTTGCACTTGAAGCTTTTTATACATTGGGCTATGTTATAATTTTATTTTTTATTATAACTATTTGATGTCATGTATGCTTTTTATTATAAAAATATAATTAAAAAATGGATTATTATGATAATTATTAAAATAAGCTGTTACTAAAATTTATATTAAAGTAATAAAAAAATGTATACATTAAAAATAGTTATAAAAAATATTTTTATTAATTTTTATAGTGTTATAATTATATGATAAAAATAATTCCATCTTTTCACCAAAATAGCTATTACTCATACTGAATATATTATTAGTAGTAATAGACTATTATGAAAATGAAAGGTAATTTTACTTTATTGTTTTGTGTGTGTATATATATATATATATATATATATATATATATATATATATATATATGTATCTTTTTGTTTGTGTTTGAAATGTAATATAATTATGAATAAATACTGATATTTCTTGTGTGTTGTCTTCTAATCAAAAAGATATTTTATTTATTATAAAAATCAGTTTTATATAAGTTCATATAATTAATTAATAATTATTTCTTCTTCTGATTTTAATATAAGACGCAATTTCAAATAATTTAGTTATTACTTTTATAAGATTTTTTCTTTATATAATATCATTTATTTTACTTTTTTTAAATATTATGAATATTAATATTTTTATAAGAGAACTTTAAAAGTCATCAATAATAAGTTTCATGTACTGGTAACAGTTTTCAAAAATTCACAAAGTCAACTAAATTAATTATTTTTGTTGTGTAATTGCATCTTAACTTCATTGAATTCATTGCCATCTAATAAGAAAAATACAATAAATAAAAGTTGGTAAGTTTTATAATAACTACAGAAGTTATGTTTAAAAGAACATCTTAATTGACATTAAATTATTATCACATGCAAGGAAGTTACTTTTTTTTTTATAAAGAGTGTAGTTATTAAAGTTATAATTAAAGTGACATTTCATATGGACAATGTGTTATCAATAATGATTATGGGATTTATATTTCAGAACATCCCACATTATAATATTTTATTGCAGCTCAATTGAAATTGAGATATTTTGAAATGAAAAAAATAATAAATAAAAATATTAAAAAAGATAAAAATAATTAAATGCGTATTTTAAAATTATTTGATTTAATAAAATCAAGAAAAAATATATAATTAAGTTTGTGATAAAAAAAATATCTATTTGAATGACCTTTGTAAATATTGAAGTAGTGAAACAATAGTTGAGAAAAAAAAAATACAAAATGTGCTGTTAAAGAAAAGATTACGAATGAACAATGAGGATAAACTTGTGAAGTTCCTGATAAATTATAAATGCTTTAACGATTAAAAACATATATAAATATAAGGATAAGATAGAGACGAAAAGAATATTTACATAATTATTTTATTTTTATAATTTATTTAAAAAAATTAGATATTACCTATAATCATTCGTATTTATACTTGATAATGTAAGAATTCTTCATAAAAATTAAGATATATAATAAACAGATTATTCATTTAATATTTATCAAAATAAGTATATTTTTAAATTATTTACTCGAGGAGTGTAACTAACTATTCTTTTTGGAGTATTAGAAAATAGAACTCAATTAATAAAGGATAATTGAGTTTTAATTTTAAAAGGTTATATATAAAAACTAAAATAATTTAATTCTTCATTTCTTCAAATTTTCTATTTTTCTAAAACCAAAGTTTTCTAATTTCTATTTAAAACTTTGAATGATCATTTTCATTTTTTCTTTGTCACTAGAAGGTTGAGATTAGACCTATTTCAAATGAACATAATCTTCATTAGAGTGAATTTTTAAATTCTCTTTATTTTTCATGTCTCTTTCTCTTTTGTTCAATGCATGTGATCCTTTAATCCCCACATGTATGATATATTGAGAAAAAAATAAATCTTTGATAACATGGTTGTTTGTTGTTTGGTCTTTTAATATTAATTTAGAGTATCCTTAAAAAGTCTTAGTTTACAAGTGACCATGTGAGCTAAGAGGAATTAAGAATTTTGAACTTTATATTAATTTTGTTTACATTATTGAATTTTGGGTTGAATTGTAGATTTAAATTTTAAAATTTATTATTTGAATGTTAGTTGATGATGATAAACCGCAAAGATGTTAAACTAATACAAGTAAAATTATATTTTATATTTGAGTTAAAATGTATATTGAGATTATATATAGATGTTTGGGAATTGTGATTATCATTTAAATGTAATTTTCAACTATAAAAACTAGCTTGAAATACAATATCTATATTTGATGATTAATATGAGAATTGAAAATCAATTTAGACTAAAACCAATTTGGATTTTAATAAGAAATGTTTTGACCATAAAATGTTGAGTTTTAGTCCAAATTGAGCATATTTTTGGTTATATGTGACACTTATGATGACAATTATAATATAATCGATGATACTTATGTTCCATGTGACCAAAGTTTGAGTATTGAATTTTCGTTGTATATAATTATTCAATCATATGCAATAACATGATGATAATTACCACCATAACTATAGTCGAAGGTGTACACATGACAATAATTCTCTAAATAATCATTGTCATTTTTTACTTTTTTTCTTTAATTGAAGTTCTATTTTGTGTTGATTAACTTAGTTTAATCAAACCTCCATTGGACCAAAATTCATCACAACCCACAATTTACCAAATATGACTTCAATATAATTTATAATCAAACCAATAAACTTTGTCATAATGGAAAGACATTCATAACTCAAAATTTTCTAATACTATATAAGATATAAGAAAATAATAACTCTATAAGTCTAGTATGAACATATGGCATGAGAATTAGCAGGGACGGGTCTTAGAAGCATGGGAGGGGCATGGCCCCCAAAATTTTTAAATTTTTTTAAGAATATATGTTAATTTTTTTTAAATAAATTTTTAAATTTTGTAGACAGAATTTTATGTTTTTAATAAAATATAATATTTAATATAATAAATAAAAATATAAAATTAAATATATAAGAATAATAAATTATATTGAGATATTTTTCTTGTTCTCTCTTATTATTTATAAGTTTCTCACATATTGTATTCATCTTCTACTTTTGCATATCTTTTGTTTTTGAAAAAAAAAAATAGAAAGTTACACACAAATTCATTCTTTGTGCTCTCATTTCAGTTCTCTTCCATTTTTTAAGATAGAAAAGATAATTCTCTATTGTCTATTGATAATAAAATATTAGTGTGATATTTAATATTTTATTCATCTCATGAGTTCTTTGTATATTTATTTTTGTATGGATATAGAAGAAAAAGTTATGTCCTATATGTTTTTGCATAACCATTTCTTAGTATGTATTTTTCTTTTAGTAATTACGTCTCTCAATTCTTGATTTTGATAAAATATTTTTAAGTCATATTATTTTTTAAATAGGTATAAAGAAAATGTTCTGAAATATAAGAATATACAATGAGGGGGAAGAGATTAAATTAGAAAAGGCTTATTTGAAATGGATTTCATATCAAATACAACTTCAAAATTATCATTTTTTTAAATAGAAACATATAAAGAGATTTCAATACTAAATTATATATACTCTTGATATATCAGTGACAATGATTAAATATATAAACTTATGTTAAGTATGTTTTTAGTCCTTGAATTTTGACCAAAAATTGGAATTTGTCCATGTCCGAAACTTCGATACATTTCGGTTCCTAAACTTTAAAAATATATGAATATAGTGATTTTAACCTAATTACGACATGCGTACTAGATTTTACAAAATAGTAAAACGGAAAGTTCAAATATCATTTTTTAAAGGGATTTGTGTTTGTTTGGTTGACTGTGTATATTTATTTATTCAAGCTATGAATGTAAACATGAATTTATACAAATTTTACAAAAGATGAAATTAAATCATAAGCATAACCACTTTATGGGTGAGAGGTTGTATTTGTGTGAGAGCTAACTATCTTCTCTTGTTGGGCAAATATCTTACTCTTTGAGCGAGTATATGATCTTCTTATTAAGTGAGGATATGAGTCGTTGGACGAATGAGTATTCTTTTAGTTGGACGAGTCATCTTTCAACTAAGCGATCAGATCCTAGATTGGTCATTCTTCATTCTTCTCTATTTTTCACTTTTCTATAAAATAGTTCAAAACAAAGTAATTACATATATCTTAAAAAAATATTTATATCATAAATTTTTCCATGAAAATAACACAGAATGTATGATATAAAAACATATAATGGATTCTAACAAACATGAAAAATAAGTAACTATCACGTCTATCATAGGTGTCGACGTGGTTAATTATTTTTGTAGTATAGATTAAGATAATGAAAAATTAATGAAAATTCTTATATTCTTTGATGACTAGGTACAATAACCCTATCACTGAAGTTGATATTGAATTATTAATATTGTTTTGATAAATCATATGTTAGTCTCCGATGATAAACAACCGAAGTTTCTTGCATTAAGTTTTATGGAGTAAGTGCAACAACCACCTTAGCATGGAAAAGTTGAGATTGTATTACAATATAAGGCATTGTTACTATATTATGATAATATTTAATGTAAAAGCAAACGATGTGGTAAGTTAAAGGAATGGTCGGTCATAAACAAAACTAGAAATACAACTTCTATATTATGAAATTTTCTTAAAGTTTAAATATTGAACATTATGTTTCCTAATATCAATTGGTAATATATATATATATATATATATATATATATATATATATATATATATATATATATATAATAGTAAATGTATATATTTGGCGAGTTGCACTTTGTGATTTAATGATTTTTATAAAATAACTAAAATTTATACTAAATGCATGCTTTGATAAAAGGGTTACATATGTTTTTGGTCCGTTAACTTACAGTGAAAATTAAAAATAGTCCTTCCTCGAAACTTTGAACTAATTTACTCCCTCAACTTTTAAATGTGTATATTTAGTCTTTTTAACCAATTTTTGTTAAGTTTATTTGACGTTTCAAACTCATTTCATGATAATATTTGATTTGTTTATATTGTTTAATTCATTTTTGCTTCAATGATGACTGAGAAACGCGTATAAAACATCAAATAAACTTAATAAAATTTTGTTAAAAAAACTAAATTTACCCAATTTTTAAATATGAGGAACTAATTGGTCTAAAGTTTCGAAGAGGAACTAATTCCAATTTTAACTAAAAGTTAAGGAACTAAAAACATATTTAACCTTTGATAAAATAAGATGTAGGACTCTTCTTGACATCTTCTTGACATGCTCTTCTTTTCCAAATCATTCTCACTAACAACTCCACTTGTAAAGATAAACAAATAAATAGAAAAAAGAAACACATTAAAGAGCTATTTTTTATATAAAGGTCGTTTAAGTTAGTTTAATATAAACATTTGTCCAACTTTTACGCAAAAGATTCATTAGTTAAGTTTTGTACCAGAATCTGTCAAATAAAAGCATATAAGTCTTAAATGTTTATATAAGTCAAGTTCAGTAGAGTGTTTGTTCTTTACATAAAAAATGGAACAGTGATGGAAAAAAAGAAAGGCATAATAACAACAAAATAAAAAGGAAAACCTCACTAAGTTAAACAAAAGCAAGGGCTTTTTTTCTCATAATATTCCGACCATAGATGTTCGTGAAAAGGTTGAATAATGTCTTCATCATTCAATCAAATTCCATTATATCTGGGTCCAATTATCATGCTTGTGAGTGGACATGGTGTTTTTCATTTCTAATTCTGAAACTTCATTTTTTTAATCTTCAACCTTCATGGTGTCCACTGTGTAGCATGAATTGACAGCAAATTTATATGTGCTACAACCCTTTTGCTTGCAACAATGATCTTATATTATCTGTGCGAGCGTTTATCATGAATTGAATATGGTTGTGTTGCCCCCAAATTTTGTTTCAACAACAAATTATTTAATCGACAAGTTTGGTTGTTTTTGGTGAATCATCCAATTAATTTATGGAGATTACTTCCAGTTAGGTACTAAACTAAAACTAGGGTTAATTCTTCTAGTGATTTGTCATTTGCAATATTAGTTTAGAGCAACTCAATTATAACCCAATTGTGTAAAAACAATTTGACGTGTTAACCGATATTTTAAGTTAAGGTTTGACTCGTTTATATTATTTGATCCGTTTAAATTTGTTAGGAATCTAAGTGTAAGTCTAAATCTCACGTTAGCTACAAATGAGAAAGTCGAGCACCATATAAAGATAAAGACCCATAAATTTATTGTTTTAAGGTTTTGGATTGAAAATGGTGCCAATACCTTGTGTGGTTGCGCTCAGATCTCATTGGTGTTGTATCTCCTCAATAAAGCCTCCTATAGACCCATCAAGTGGTATCAGAACCGATGGTTAAAACCGACTTAGACCCATAAACTCATTATCTTCAGGTTTTGAGTTGAAAGTGATAATACCTAACATAAACCCATAAAAAAAAGTTATCATTGTTGGGTTGAAGGAACTATAAGTTTAAAGATCAATTTATATCAAAATTTGAGTCAAAGACAAATTCCAAATTTAGAAAATTGAAAAAAAAAAAAACAATGTAACATGGGCATGTTTATTTGAATTTTTTTAATAAAATAGTATGTGTTTGCTTAATTTGTTTATTTTAAAAATAAGCAAAATCATATTTTATATGTTGAAGGGGTTAATTTAGGTTAGTAATAGCCATAAACTTAAATGAATAATTGTTAAAAGTAATTGTACTTTGGCACAAATATGAAAAATAATTTAAAGTTTCTAACTTTATTTAGGATCAATTATTAAAGTTGGTCATGGTGTCTTCTAATGTGGTACATGGTGTAATAGGACACAAATGATGTGATAGTATAGTATTTAGATGCTTTTGAAAATACTTTTATTAAATAGAAACAAAATTAGAGGTAAAAATAAAATTAACTCTTATATATATATAAACTGATTTAGAAACTATATTTTAAGAATTGTCAGTTTTTAAAATCTACTCTATTATCGTTAAAGAAGTTTCTGAACTAGTATATAAACTCAGTCTTCAAAATTATACACTACAATTCTAATTATATATATATATATATATATATATATATATATATATATATATATATATATATATATATATATATATAATCACAATTACTCTTCAAATGGCTTAGTGTAGGAATGGGCTGGGCTATTGCAAAATGTAGGCCTTTTGCAAGAAATTCACTTACCAAAACATTCTAAGAGACTCAACATAGGGTGCATACCCTAAGGCCCACTTCATTTAACTTTGAAAAAAAAAAATATTAATAACTTTTACTATATATTACTTTCGTCGTGTTTATTGATATTTAGTTAGGGTTAATATATACAAATTGAAAAAATAATGGACATAGAATATTATTATATTAGAACTAATAATAAAGTTTCTATCTTTAAATATGAATTTAATAGGGTTCAATTGGGGAACCATTTTTTTAACATCTCACTAAATATAGTACAAAATAAAATTAGTTATGGGTAGGTTTAGCATCCAAATACCCTAATCACTTACCTCAAAAATAATACTTAAAAACCCTAAAAGTTAAAACCCCATTTTTTTTTAATTTTTTGGTACCTAACTTGATCATGCAATAAGAAAGTTTAGCTATGATATCATATGTTGATTACACCAAAGTACATGTCCCTTTCTATATACCATGAATTGAACACACACTACACTACTAATATATTGAAAACTATATATGAAAGTGGACATTAGGATATTTTCTAAAGTGCACCTCTTTACAAAGGAATATCATAATTTAACTCATCGTATCTACAACATAATAATATATAAATCACCCTTTTTGCCTCAATACCATGAATCATAGAGAGTACTTAATATTAAAGAATAAACACTTTTTTAAGTAATATTTAATTAACAATATGACCCACAATTTAGTTTCTATTTATATGATGGTGCAACTCTTTTTGCATGGACATTAATATTCACACAAAGTTTCTTCTTTTGTTAATTAATTGATTGTGTTGCATGTGGCTGTGAACAGTGGAAAGACCCCACAATCCTTCATATTCTCTCCATTCAAATTCTTGTCTTTTATTGTGTTAATAATTATTTGTTACTTTTCGAAGCTTTATAATAACTAAGTATTTTAATGAGCAATTGAAAGATACTTCAAGATTTTGGTTATATATTTTGGATTTATTTATATATGTTGGATTTTACTTTTTCTAATTTTATGGAGAGTAGGTTAAATATTAATGGAAAACAGGTTAAATAAATAATGAAATAAAAATAAAAATAATTTTAAGTGTCGTATTTGACATTAGAATTTTTTTAAAATAAATAAATTAGGACAGTTTTAACTGTCATTATTTGCGCAAAAAATATGATGGTTTGAACTACCATTATTTACACAGTGCACTAAACTCGTCATACGTACAAAATATAGTAGTTATAACCGTCATTTTATACTTCAAATAACTGCTGTATTTAACAACATTTTTTGTAGTAAATTAATTACATGCATGGCATGAGAGTTGGCCTATATATATTTATTTCAAATTTATATAATATATCGTGAAAAAATGATATTTTTTACTATTAAAATCATCATTATTAATGATTTTTTTTTTCTGTAGTGATTTTAGTTGAACTGATATATAATAAATTTATCTTAGGAATTTGGGTATAAATGTGTGCAATGTTTGTATAGTTTCAAAGGTTGGAAAATGTCATACGCAAGTGCTTGATGGGTTCAAATGAAGATCCAAAGTTCCATCTCAAACATTCACATGCTTTCAGAACTCATTGTTTTCCTTTATCATGTAAAAATATATAATTAATCCTTATTATCTAAATATCATTAAAGTTTCTACTTTTATTCTAATGAATTACTACTAATTATATAACCATTGATTTTAATTTTGCATTCTTATTACCAAACATGATACTATATCTTTTTGTTTTCTCTTGAATTTTAGACAATAATTATCACTATCCTGTGGTAACTATGTAATGGTCTCTAAAGGTGAATTTAGAAAAAAAATATATAATAAGGCCTTAATTAATTACCTAATTTTTATTCTTCTCAAAATTTGACCCGTAAATTTTAGTGAACTTTTTCAAACCTATTTTCTGTATCTCTATCCAGTAGTTTGAATTTATCGATAAATTTGAATTCAATTTAAGGAAACGTGAGTGACCTCATGATTATCAACTCACATTAAAAATAGCACCATTTAAAGATCAATACATTACGACGACTTCCCTACTTAAAAAAAAACGTTGAAGTACATATTCAAAATTCGATCTAATTATAATCTTACTTTCTATATTTACCAAATTTGTAACTTTATTTCTCACTTTGTATACAAGTTTAGTTTCTTGCTTTTTTTTTTAACTACCCATAATTTTGATCTATGAATTTCTTTTCATTCCTACAATTTTTTTATCATAAGAAGTATTATTTACTCCATAATGTTTTATCATTTTGGACATGATATTAAGAAATTGAAAAGAAACTTGCATATATTCAATTTTTTTTATAGTATAGAATTGTAAAAGTTAATTATTACATAAATATGTTACTGAATGTTTACTCAGTGTAAACTTTATCTTATAAATCGATTTTGTAGAGTTAAATTAATTTTAAAGTTCATTTATTAGGACTAAATATAATTTAACATTTTTTATAACAAAAAAATGGAATAAAATTACACATTTAAGGAATTAAGAGTGTGTATGAAAAATAGAATTAAAGGTAAAATCGAAGGGAAGAGAAATTTAGCATTAATTAATTTGTTGGGTTTGGAGACGAGGGCCCAATAGAGGAAGCAAAAGAGCCAAAGTGTGTCCAGCAGTTGTCTTCTGGGATCCAAGTGGTTACAAAAGCACAAAGGATGAAGACACAATGAAGAAAGGTGATAGAAATTGATACATTGTGGTCCTTCCAATAATTTCCCTAATAAGTTTAAACTAAAGTTAGGTTCCTCTTGCTCTTCCAAAACTAAAATATATACCTTCTTCTATTGCCACCACAACCCATACTCTCACCCATGTGCACCAAAACACAACTTTAATTTCATGTCTCAAATCTCTTCTCCCTCTAACACCTATGTTCCACATCACCACCAACACAACCATGTTGCTTCTCTCTCTCTCCCAATCTTTCCTCAATAAGATTAACTCATTCTTCTTTCTCATTTGCCCTTTTCTTCTTCTTTATTACCCTTTTTTCTCTTCAAACCATTACTCTGCTTAGGGTTTTCATCCCTCAATTATGATAATCATCTTTAGAATATGTTAATTAACATATTTTATTACGAATTTAAGTGTGAGTTTAAGTATTACCTTAAATAGAAAAAGAAAAGGTTGATATGAAAGAAAAAAGAAGAAAAGGTCGTGAGTTCGATATTTCTACTAACGATTTGAAAAAATAAGATTAATTTAGAGGGTTTTGATAAAGATATGATGTATCTTTTAGTTTTAATTTGATTGATAGAGATATTATATAATTTATTCTCTTTTATCATTATCATATATTCTAGATATTCTATTTTATGATAATTCATATTAGGTTTTATTTTTCTTCTTATATCATGGGACATTATACTTTATATATTAGATGGACAAGTTTCTAATGAATTAGTATGCAAACTCTAATTCTCATACTTTCAATAAAGTATTTCTCTTCTAACTTTCTCTTACTTGTGTTTTATTAGATACTGACATATTTAGAAGATTTAAAAGGGAGGGTGGAATGGAAGAGGTTGTTGATTCAACTTTTCTCATTAACAAAACTAACAACTAAAATTTATCGATGAAAAAAAAGTTTAAATATGTTTTTGGTCTCTTAATTTTCAGTGAATTTTGGAATTAGTCCATTTCGAAATTTTAGACCAATTTAGTCATTCATCTTTCAAAATACGTGAATTTAGTCCTTTTAATCCAATTTTGTTAAGTTTATTTGATATTTCAAGCGCATTTCATACTAGTATTTAACTTAATATTAAAGTAAAAATGTGTCAAACAATATAAGCAACTCAAATATAATTTTACAATGCGTACGAAACATTGAATAAACCTAACAAAATTTGATTAAAAGGACTAAATTCACGTATTTCGAAAGATGAAGAACTAAATTAGTTCAAAGTTTTGAAATAAACTAATTTCAAAATTTAATGAAAGTTAAGGAAAAAAAACATATTTAATAAAAAAAATTCAAAAATCTATATAATTCACCTAAAGAGAGGTATGGAATATTCCAGTGATGCGGTGAAGTAGGTTTTGACATTGAGTCACGGAACCTGATTGAATCAGAAAAGTACGAAAGGTTTTATATAGTACCATGTCGTGAAGAAATTTACTTTTACGTTTATTGAGCAAAGAATAATAATAAAAAGAAGGTTATCTCAAAGTGATTAATGAGGTTTTGGAAGCTGAGGTAGCACACCCTGTGCTTATCCATTAGCAGCAAAATTCCAATGATTTTGTTTTCTGGGTCGGTCCATTTTTTCTACTTGAGTTTACGTGATATTTAAGATAACATTAGCTGCTACTGTTACATGTCCTTCTTCTCCAGAATTACCAGAAACTATTTTTCTATAATTGTTTAAACTGTTTTCATTTTAAGTGGCTGAAAATTGGTTGGTGTTGGTTTTTTGCTCATGCCCATGGTTTTGTGAATCTAATATGTCTACTTTTAAACATATGTGATGCTGATGTTAGGAGAAAGTAGTGAACACAATTTACTCAAGCCTTAATGTCTTTAAACAACATCTGTTCATACTTTCAACCAAAAAACATTGATAAAGTAGATTTTTGTTGGGTTAAACCTTTTCTTTTTTTGTTTATAATTATTGTTTTTCAATTTCGTCTAAATTTCTAAAATAATATTATGATGTTTTCAAGTATATTTTATTTCACTAATATAAGTGATATACAAGTCCAAATTTTTTTTATTGAATTTTAGTATTGTTTTTTTTCTCTGAACATTAGAAATACAATGATATTAATATATTACAATTTTTGTAATATATTTTAAAACACTTAATTAATATAATATAAAAAATAAAATAAAAAAATTACCAGAAAATTCAAATGCGGATTTTCAAATAGTTTGTCATATTTCGTGTAGTATTAAAATAATAAAGCTTAAGCGCAATATCATATATAAATTTATTAATTGTTCTAAAATTATAGTTTTATTTTAATAATTCATGTGCTCCTTTGACATTTAATGGATACATTATTAAGATAAATTTAATAACATTAAAGCCTGAAATTATCTTTGATAATATACTTTTTCTTTCAACGTTTTTTTTTTTTTAAATAGCTGATGCAATTTGAAGATACAACATTTATGATATGTGATATCCACATCAGATATACGCTACGAACAGGCAATCAAATATTATTATTTGTATTTGATAAAACACACTTTTTTTTTTTTATTTATACTATTTGTTTTGTTGTCTCGCTTATTAATATGGGTGTATGTAACATGAATAATCTAAAAGAGTGACAAGAGTATAAAGAATTTTTATTGATTCTGAATTACATTCATTTTGTCTTTAATTTTTTTTTAAAAATTAACTAACTAAAAATTAATTATAAATAAAATATATACGTTGTTATTAACTATATTAATACATTAGTTATTTTTTAATATTAAGAATTTGAATTATTTTTATTTTTCATTTTTGGTTATAATTAAAATAAAATAAAGTTGAACACAAAAAGGGTAATTCTCGTAGAGAGAATATATAACAAGAAATTTCCTTTCGAAGTTGTTTACTTCAGAAGATGGATAATATAAACAAATTTTCACACTTCTTACTTATATAAACACCGAGACACTGAAAAATAAACTAATTAGACTTGAACGTGTATGAAAATTGTAGTAATTATATATTCTCCTACACGAGTCTGCATCTTATATTTATTTATTATTAACACTTGACTAGTTATTTATTAGTGATAGAAGCACAACAATATAGGTCCATTAAGACAGTGGTAAATAATTAGTTCGGTTAAATATGTTTTTAGTATTTTAAGTTGAAGAGAAATTTGAAATTAATCTTTTTTCGAAACTTTTAACCAATTTAGTCTTTTATCTTTATAAATGAGTGAATATAGTTCTTGTAACCAGATTTTGTTAAGTTTATCTCACGTTTCAAGCGCATTTCATGATAGTATTTGAATTGTTTACCCTGTTTGACACATTTTTTCTTCAATGTTAACTCAAATATTATCACAAAACACGTTTGAAACGTCAAATAAATTTAACAAAATTTGGTTAAAAGGACTAAATTCATGCATTTTTAAAAATAAAGGACTAAATTGGACAAAAGTTTCGAAGAGAGACTAATTTCAAATTTCACTCAAACTTGAGAGACAAAAAACATATTTAACCCCAATTAGTTTAATGATTTGTTATATTTTTTTTACTATCATTAAAACTATTAACATACGGTCGTTTAATACTTTTAGACTATTTATGTATTAAATTGTTTGAATTTTAACAATTTCCTTCTTTTTTTTCAAATACTATAAGTTTTGAATTGATTATTTTATCTTAACGAGATATAAGAAATCAAAGTTTGGTTAGTCATAAACAAGATATTGTATGAAAGCACACATTATATATAAGAATATATAAGAATAAAGAGAATGTGGAGTATTATGGATGCCTTAAGAGGTGGATATGTATAAGACAATGTGTATTGATGCCTTAAGTATTATGGAGTATTGTAATGTCTAAAGGATAATATATTATTAAAGGAAAAGGAAATGAAAGAAAATTCAAATGCTTGAAAAATTTCTCCCTTTTGTAATTAATAACAACAATTTCAAACATATCTAACATCATGGTATCATGGTGGTGACGAAGGTGAAATAGTAATTGTTTGGTCGAGTTCAGTGTTTGATGAAAATGTAAAAGGTTCGTTTTAGGTAACAAGTTGGGTTGGTGTTAACTTTTTGCAAACTTACTATTTCCATGAATAATTTTAGAATTAATTTAGAGTATTGAATCCAATTTTAGATGATACTATAAGAACTATAGTAATTTTGGATAAAATGAGACACTACTAAGTAAAACGTTTTTAACAACAATTAAACAAGATTTTTAAAGTATGTTTTTAACCATTGTTATATTAGACGTCATTAAAAAGTTAGGAATCTACGACGATTTTGTACCATCGTTAAAAAATTTAAAAATGAAGACAATTATAGATTCTAACTATTGTTAAAATTTAGGGTTTAGGATGTGGAGGTTACATCATTTTCTCGTGAACTATTCACAAAGAATGCATTAGGTTTCATGTGCGTCGCTTGCAAAGATTTGATGTGGAGATACAATGGTGTGATGTGGTGAGGAGGAGTTACAAGAAGTGCGTGACATGGTGCAAATGAGCTTCACAAGATGCAGAGGTTGCGCGACATAATGCGATGGAGCCTCGCGGGTTGCAAAGTGCACTATGTGGTGTGGCAAAGCTTCGTAGGGTGCAGAGATCTAACAATGGGGCACACGAATCCAAACAACGACACAGTCGGAGCCACGAGCGACAACGACACGAGCAACAACATTCGACTAAGCGATAATGGTAATGTGAACACCGAGGAGGGCAAATAATGCTACAAACGAGAGAGAAGAAGTTTAAAACGAGACAGAAAAATAATGCATGTAGCTACAAAATATGAAAGTTGTGTAGGCTTTTTAAGGACAATTTAAGTAGGGAACTGTCATTGTTTCTTCGATGTGCTACTTTTAACAACGGTTGTAAACGAACCGATGTTAAAAAAGTTTGGCAAAATCACAAAATTCCACCACATTTCATTTGATGACATTTGTTTTTTAGTTGTCATTATTTGGCATTGTGAAAGTTCCTTTTTGCACTAGTAAGATTAAAAAAAAAGAATTTAACATAAACATCACAACTAAGTATTGTAATATTTTTTACATTTTTAAAATAAGAAAGCTATTGAAAAAAAAAATACAATATTCGAGATAAGCTTCTCCATCTAACTCTCATTCTATTAAGCTCATTAATTAAAGTCTTATTTTTTGTTGTCATGAATCCTTATCATAGAAAAATTGTACTCGAATCCCTTAGACCAAACTCTACTGTATATGCTATTGAATCACAAACCCTTATCAACTCAATAAGATAAACTTGTATTAAGTTTAATGATTTAAAAGATGATCAAAAGGTTATTCTCTATTTCTAGAATAATGATTAATTAATTGTGTACTTTTACCACTTTAACTAGTTATGGTTTATCAAATCACAATTATAGATGAGTGTCCTAACTTTTTTTCTTTGTGATTTGTTCTCTCCTCTAAACATTAAAACATTCTCTGATTTAGAATTTGGGGAGATAAGAGAACATTGAGTGTGTTCTTGAACTAGAATTATTCTTGAGTGAGACACTTTACTTTAACGATAAAGTGCTTCACAATCATACTTTTAAAAGAAGATATATTTGTTGCAACTCTTATCTTGTGCACTTCTAAATTTATTACAAAAAAAAAAAGAGAATTTATTTGATTCTTTTATCGCTTGAGCGTCCAATCAAACAAGTAAGCATCTAAAATATAAGATAAGAGCAAATTAATACAATCTTTTCCTTATTAAAACTATAAACTATAAACCATGGCTTCAATGAAAAACTCTATAGTCCAAATGAACATTTAAGTGATAAACTCCAATTAAAACATTAAAGATCTTTACTTCAATATTATATGAATGACCAACATATTGCTTAAACAATATACAAGGCCCAACAAACATAAAATCCAATTAAACTAAGAATTTACATAAATTTTAAATGTCATATGATTTTCTAATAAAATTAAAACAAGTGTACATTAAAAAATAGTGAACAAAAGTTAAATAAAATTTAACATTTTTTATACAATAAATAAAATTTTTTCAATCAAATAATACACCCGATCAATGTCAATTCAAATATCCACATTCACCATAATTCAAATACTCACTTTTTAACTAACCTCATCAATATATTTAAATAGTATAACATTTTAATTTTCTTCGTATACACTCATAATCAATGACGTACCTATATATAGCTGAGCATAAACAAGCGTCCTTCCTCATTTTGTTAAAATTATTATTAAATATCTAGAAGAAAAAAGTATTTTGCTCTCCTTGTTTCTTTAGAAAAGTGATTAATTGATACCTATTATTAAATTGCATGATAACAATTGTTATAAATTTATATTATTTCAAACTAAATTGCTTCCACTTAGGATTTTAGATCCGTCACTACTACTCAGAACGTATAATCTTAGGTTCAATTAATGTATATTTTTCTCAGTTTTTCTCCTCAATTTTTCAAATTACCACTAAGCATTTCATAATAACTTACATACTAGACTTCTTAACAGAATTTAAAAGACTTCAAAAAGAAGTGTAAAAAAGATTCTAATTTAAAAACTAAACATATCACCATAATCTTTAATTAACAAGAATTCTTTCTTGAATATAAAGATAAAACTTTACATAAAAGAAAAAAAATACATAAAACTCAAAATATAAAGAGAAAGAAAAAATTACTTTGATAAAAGCTTTTATCAATTAGAAGAATTAACCTATTTTATATATTGTCATTTTGTATCTTTTACACTTTATTATACTTAAATTTAGTAAACTAATGAAAAATTGTATATTAATGATGGTATTTTAAAATTTATTAAATTTTGTGTATAAATTATTTAATCTCCTAGTTTAATTTATTTATTTCACAATTTAATATTTGATTAATATTCGGTTCTCTCTTAAGTCTAAAATTGATAACTTAATAAAGTTAAAACACTAAATTAATTTAAACCTAGACCATTAAGACACCTAAATTTGACCTAGGAAAATATGTGTCCAAATCTCACATAGGATAGAAAAGATATAATTAAATATTATATAAGACTAAAAATTCATAATTATAATTTTTCAATTTTTTTAATTAAAAGTTATGTGAAATACTTATGTGAGGTAAGATTCAATGTCACATACATATAAATATACTTTCTCTAATAACTCATTAAATAAAAATAAAAACACAAGAATGACATCATAACCAATAGTTTAGGATGATTAACTTATATTATTATAACATTAACATCATAACCATAACAACAAGGATATAAGTATAAGAAGGTCAATGAAGTTCACTAACGTATAAATATATCATATAAAATCTTTGAAGGATAGATTATTAAAAATAATCCAAATAAAAGTCAAAGTCTTATATTAAATAAATAAAATAAAATAAATAACTATAAAAAAATAAATAACTTAAAATTTTTGATTAAAAATAATGTGAAATACCTTTTATCTATTAAACTAATATAATGTATAAGCACAATCAATCACTACCCTATATGAAAAATATAGAATCCATCGATTGGTTATTTATTTTTCATGTCAATTTTTATTTATGGATTTAACATCGTAAAATGACACTGTCTCTTCAATTAACACCAGAAGTTCTTATTGTAGCAATATTATCGACAAATCTAGGTCTTCTAATTCATAACAACCAATAGCCTCTTTCTATTTTGACATTTAAATATTAAAAATAATGTTATTATAGAGAAAAAAAAGGTAATAATCGAATATGCTATTGACAATCATGGTTGAAGGAGCACCGACAAATAATGCTCTTTCATCTTACACCTCAATAATCTCGACCTGTACCTATCGTCATTTCAACAAGGTCCAACAAAATCGATTCATCAAATATTCATTATTAAAATTTTCACCAAAATTAACTAGTTATTCAACGAACAAAAAAGAGCAAACTTTAATATGGTTTTTATTATTTTACAATATTTCTATTTTAATAAAGTTAAGATTTCTTCCTTTTTGTTGATATAATATTATTAAGGTTAATTATTGCATTTAAATTATTGTTTGTTCTAAAGTCCGAATTTCTATTAGGGTTTTGTTTTTGAAAATATATAAAAAAATTAAGTTAATTTTGATCTTGATTTTTAATAAGCGAAATATTAATTTAAAACGTGAAAATCGTAAATAGTTTTTGTTTTGGGTGTAGGACCTAACATTTATCTAAAACATTCAAATTATTTTGATTCTCTTCTTTTTTAACTTCATCCATTCGGTTTCCTTTCTATCTCTCTCGTGTTCGGTTGTCTAGACAGACAATCAGGGTACATGTGGATAAGACTATGATGCTTAAGTCAGTTCAAGTCCGTTCGGGTGAAAGCAATTAATGTTGTAATAAATGCGAGATAAAAAGTTCTTACCAACTTACCTTGAGCTTCTATTTATAGTTTTTCATGAGCATGTGATCAGGGTTTTCTTAATCATGAATCAATTGCTTTTTAAATTTGATTAAGAATGGTCTCAATATAATTTTCAATTACCTATGGCTGACTGACTGTAGCGGGCAGCCTTCGATCGCTTTCCCTCGGACCGTTCGGTTGTGAACTCTCTAAAATCATTCCGGAAAAATTTTCACATCAACAATCCAATAAATTGTCTGTCTGTAGTACACGATCTTCGGCCTCTTATCCTTGGACCGCCTGACCAAATGACTGACTGGATTATTGATAAGTCATACATACAGTTCTATTCTTAAAAAAGTCTAATAATATTATATTGAGTTGAATAAAAACAATTCATATATATTAGTTTTCCTTAATTTCAAGACACATCTTTGAAATGAAATTCCTTCAAAGAATATAATAATAGAAAAATACCTGAAATGCGGTATGATGAGTCCTAAAAATACCATCTGAGATGCGAAGGATTTGTCTGAATAAATATAAACAAAAAAAGTTATTAGTAATTATTTATTATTTAATAAAAAAAAATTGGAAGCATAGAAAAGCGAGTTTTGATGATTGGGTGTGGGTCGGATGGAACGTGGCGAAAACACGAACGTTTGCGCTTCTTCGTTTGTTTGTGTTGGTGTCTTTGTTGGGCAGTGGGTGACACGAAGTTAGTGCTCTGTTTAAATATTATTATTATTATTCATTAAATCGGTTCAAATTATTAAGAAAGAAAGAACTAGAGAAAACACAAAGATAGTTGTAGAAAAAAGTTATTATAATTAATATTATTATATAATTATAAAAATATATTAAAAGAAAAAGTTGAGTAAGTAATTAATTATTTGTGTGAGATATAAAATAATGATTTGAGTTGAGAGAGAGATGGGCACTAGTAGACGAGAGGCACCGAGATCACAATCTTAGCGGGAATTTTGAAAGTCGTTCCTTTTTTTTTTTCTTAATAAATTATTATTTTTATTACTATATTTTCACCACATAAACCCTAACTATTAACGATCACGCGTTCACCACGATCCTCCGCTAAATACCCGCCACGTGTCACATTCTCAACCACAATGGAACAGCCCTCCCTTTCTCTCCGCATCCGAACAAAACCTCTCTTAACTCTTACGTGTCTCTTTCCTATTGCTGCTTTCCCTTTTATTATTTTATAATAATCATCCTAATAATTAATTACTATTACTTCTCTCCCCTCTTCACTTAAAATTATTAAGTCAACATTAATTAATATTAATTATAATTACCCTGCCCATGCGCGGCTCACGAGCCAGCCTTTTCTTCTCCAGCCACCATCAGTAACAACAAACAAACAACACTGTCAATATTAACGTGAAAAAAAATTTAAAATACATGAAATATGTCAACACCTTAATGATATAAAAAAAATGTAATTATTTACCTATAAATTTGAACTCATTAATATTAATCATTATCACATGAGCTAGTAAGAGGTATATTGCGTTAACCAAATTAACCTAAAATTTAATTTCATGTAATCCCAAAACATTTATTAACCTATAATTGCCGAACTCAACATATGTACAATTTAAAATTACGTGTGAATATCTCTGAGAAATAAAGTGTGAGTCAAAGTTTTGTATTAAATATAAAATATAAAGTTAAACACTGTATAAGGTATTTGGATAAAACTGGTGTCAAATACTTTATATGTATTAAATTAATGTTATATATAGAATTACAATCTCTTAATAACCATAACTTATATGAAAAATATATAAACTCAACAGTGATATCACAGTCAATAGAAATGGTTTAAAGTAACTGGCCGCATAACCATAACAAAAATGGGTCACCATACATCTGGAGAACAATATACCATATAACACTATATAAGATGAAATGTTCATAATTCTATTGTTTCAAGGTTTTGAGGTAAAAATGGTATCAATTACGTTATATATATAAGACCAATATCATATATGGAATCACAATCTCTCAATAAGCATAACTTATATAATATAATATATATATATATATATATATATATATATATATATATATATATATATATATATAAACTCATCGAGAGCCACTACAACAATACATCAATTAAGTAAAATTTTTAAAAACTTTAAATTTCATATTTTTATTACTAGTTAGTCGAATGATAATTTTGTCAAATATTATTATTAGGGTGAATCATGGTACATTTGAAATATTTTGAAGTCGTAAAAATACAGGTAAAAAACATTGGATTAACTTCCTTCACACGTATATATGTATGTAGTGCGGGTATTTTTTGATTAGTAGTAAATTAGTATAGAAAATGAGAAGGTGAGTAGAAGTTGGGAATAAGATTGATGAAAAGAGTAGAGAGGGTTGGACCACGCGGGAGGAGTGGGGGCAGAGATTTGAGAATGGAAGAAAGTGATAAAGAAAAGAGAGAGAGATGTGAAGAGCATATATAAAGCAAACAATGAACAACTTGGGAGTGCAATAAGGGGTTTTGTCATTTTCCACATAGATCCGCTAATTAGGTCAGACCAATCAATCAATGATTCACCCATGGCTCTCTCTCACACACCCGAAACCTCAAAGAAAGACATGCATCTGCTCCTTTGTGCAGACCACACCCATCACTCTAATTGCTTCAATCATTTTGCATGCTCTGTGTAGTGCCAACCCTCTCTCTGTCTCAGTATCTCTTCACGACACAACAAAAATTAAATAATCTTCTTCTTTCATTTCTGTGAAAACCTGTGCTCTCTTCTTTGCTAAAACGTGTCCATAAAGTTCTTCACCAATCTTTTAACAATTTCTATAAACCTTTTTTCCCACACATTTCAAAGGAAAGAGTTCAGTACTTTTCCACAAACTGAGTGTTACAAATCTCAACATAAGGTTTATATTATGATTACATAAATTATGTAATAAAAAGAAATTGTTTCAGTGAAATTCAATTATATTTTTAATTGAGTCATTTTTACTTATATATCAAATACAATTAAAAGATGAAACCAATAAAAGAGTAAGTTAACTAAAACTTAATCAACTTCTAACGGAATGTAAATTATATTTATTATGGTGTGTTGTAACTTAATTTTTTCACATCAAAATGATCAAATCTTTATCATTTTGAGATAATATATATTCACCGTAAATTTAAGGATAATTAGACACTGCGTAAATAATAACACACAAATACATTTTAAAAGATTCATATTAAGTATTTCCTAAATCATCATAATATCTAAGAGTAAATAATCAAGATTAACTCACTACAACTAATATTCATATAACACACAATCACATTTGTACAACTAATATTCATACAACACACAATCATAGGCGCAGAGAAAACTTTTATTTAATTTTTCATAATATCTTAATTTACATGACTTGAATTGGGAATATGTAGGAAATTATTGTTGTTCCATAAATTTTTTATTTAATACATATTAATGCATATGAGGTCAACACATCATCCTTTCACATGTGACTTGATCCATATATATATATATATATATATATATATATATATATATATATATATATATATTTTGTTATTAGAATTTTATAAAACATTTCCTAAACAAATCATATGAAGAGGAATGAGCTATTTCCCCCTCTCTCTCTCTCACTTGAGAAAAAACCGTTGTTCAAGTGAGGAAACTCAAGAGAAGATGCTCTTTGTTTCTTTTATCTTTAGTTGGCTGAAAATTCTCCTTTTGAGAGAAAATAAATCATAAAACAAGGTTATGTACAAATAAAAATATAGGTTCAAAAATGCATAAATTAATATAAATCACCATTTTATATGATTGTTTTGTATAATACTTTCTTTTTAGCTCAAAATGACTACTCATGCTCAAATGGATTGTTCATATTTCAAGTTCCAAATCAATAAGTTAAATCATTAAAAGTTAAACCACTTTTCTAACTCCATCAATTTCTAATTCAAACCTCACCGATCTAGTTTCGAATTTATTATCTTAAATATAAGATCAATATAATCACTTTACACATTAAAAAAAAAAAATTTCTTGAACAATGACCAATTTATAAACTAAAAATTATTAGTAGCTAAAATAATTTTAAAAAATTATAATTAATCCATAAATTGGTAACTAAAATAATTTCTATTATGAATTTGTCTCTAAATTAGTCACTAACATTAACTACCATGATTTTGGTTATTATCAAATAAATTGATCTCTAATTAGAAAATTGGTCTCTAAATATATTTTTGGTCACTAAAATTAGTCTATTTGATAGTTTTCTTGTAGTGACAAATTCTTAATAGTTCACTCAAATATATAGTAATTTAACTATGTACTAATAGTAAAGTATGTTTTTCGTTACAACCATAAAAACTTAAGAAAGATTATGAAGATAAAATATATTACCAAAAAAAATAAACTTACTCTGTTTTAAAAGCCAATTAAATGGATGTGCTTAGTACATTGTTATCATATATAGGATTTGATTGTAAAAGATATATATGAAGATTTTAGTCATAATTGAAGACAAAATGGAAGAGCTAAAGACAAGAGAGAAACATGTATGGAATTGTATTGAAGACTATTACAAATAATTTATAGAAAAAGAATAAGAAGAAAAAAAGTAGGTCTAAGTCCAAGGTCGTCATAAATAATGATCAATCACATAAAATAAAATATCTCATGTTTTGATACAATGTGTCTTAGACTTACTACATGAATATATTATTCATAACTAGCTAAACATAATTGATCATAGATTCATTGCAATTCATTCATCCAAAGTGCAATACAAACTATATTTATCATATGAATATATTATTCATAACTACTTACACTAACACAATAATTGCCTTTCACGTCGTTGTAATTTACATAAAACCCATACGCCTCAAACGTGAAAAATGCATGGTAGCAATTTTGTAATTAACTTGTCCAAATTTGCGTTTGACTTATAGGGATTAGATGTAAATTTCAAAATTTATGCTTGACTCAAATAGGCTAGATGTAAAACTCATTACAAATAATCTGTAGCACGAACCAATTTGCACTTTCTTCCTCGTGCGAACAACACTATTGACGGCGACAAACTTTGTGAGAGTGTTAGGGCTTCCATTGGTGATTAAAATGTGTGTTTCAAGGCATTTTTGTGTGTGTGTGTGTGGGGGGGGGGTGGCTTTGAGAAACTTCTTTCTCTCCAACTATTTTTTCTATATTGAGGTTAGTTTCAGATCCTTTATCCCTACAATGTAGGCGTGTGAATATTTTGGGGGGGGGGGGGGGGGATAG
>Ga0214542_1005551_pt1 | contig 23876 bp, 28 predicted proteins | sample CNSS1metaG_FD_160096 | JGI IMG/M metagenome (GOLD analysis project Ga0214542, IMG submission 160096) | Root nodule microbial communities from cowpea collected in UCLA plant growth center, Los Angeles, California, USA - CNSS1 | ecosystem: Host-associated > Plants > Roots > Nodule | place: USA...
TAGGTCTTTCCATGGGTTGGCTAGTTTTTATAGGAGGTTTGTGCCAAACTTTAGCACCATAGCCGCCCCTCTCAATGAATTGGTCAAGAAAGGTGTGGTCTATAAGTGGGGCAAAGATCAAGAAAAATCTTTTGAAACTTTAAAACAAAAATTGATCAATGCACCACTGTTATTCCTCCCTAATTTCTCCAAAACTTTTGAAATTGAGTGTGATGCATCCAATGTAGGCATTGGGGTTGTGCTTCTCCAAGAAGGGCACCCCATAGCTTATTTTAGTGAGAAACTCAAGGGGAGTCACATCAACTACTCCACCTATGACAAAGAGCTTTATGCTCTTGTAAGAACTTTACAAACTTAGCAACACTATCTTCTTTCAAAGGAGTTTGTGATACATAGTGACCATGGTCTTTACACTCCCTTGCCTATCACTTCCAAGCCTTGGGTTGACATTTCTATGGATTTTGTCTTAGGCCTTCCAAGGACCAAGAAAGGTAGGGATTCCATTTTTGTAGTGATGGATAGATTCTCTAAGATGGCTCATTTCATTCCTTGCCATAAGATTGATGATGCAACTTATATTGCAAATCTTTTCTTCAAGGAAGTGGTAAGACTACATGGCCTACCTATCAGATGGTGCCTTCCTTGGCAATCTAGGTCACGTATCGTTTCATGTGGAAATTTTCCTAATATACCTCTCATAGGCACAAAGCATAAATTATAATCCTGTGTTAGCTCAATGACAATATGGGTATCCCATTCGGGGCGCTCCAAATCCAAGAGCTTTGCTGCCCATATGGACTCATTATGAGGAAGGAGTTTCCCCGATTTAATTCGACAAATTAAGTGTGCTTGGGATGAGATTATGTGTGTGGAGGAAGATCCAAGGTCTTGGATATTTGAGGACAGAATGTCTTACAATTGATGGATTATGGAGAGAGTTAAAGTGATAAAGCTACCGTTCAAGTCAGAATTCTCTCCTTCAGAACAATCACAACCAGCAGAATCTCAGGAAGCGACAATCTTGAAAGGAGAAATAGAGGTAGTAAAGATGAAAAATGACGAGTTAAGTAATGATCTCCAGAGGCTCCAAAAAGAATGTGCAGGCCTTAGGCGTGATAATGAAGAAAGGACAAGGATGTACCAAGAGCTTTTAGGACACTGCGGGAAGAGAGGAATCATTCATTCAGAGTTAAACAAGATCTTGCTGCAGCCAACGTCGAATTAACATTAAGGGCTCAAGAAAGAGATGCAACAGCTTCATCTAAGTACTACAGGAATAAAATGTATGAAGAGGTTAAGAGAGATAAGAAGGAAGCATTAAAAAGATTGCACGAGGCCCAGATTAAGATCAATAAGATGGAACAACAGATGAAGGAGATAATGATGACCTATGATATGAAGATGAATGAGGAACGTCAGCATCAAGCAGAATCCGAGAAAAGATATCAAGAGATGATTGCCCAGATGAATGACTACACATTGAGGCAAGAATGGAATATAAGACATTGGAAGAAAATTTTTTCGCAATTGGCGGCCTTGGCCAATGGAGCCATCGAAGACATTCCACGATTACTATCTGAAGTTGAGTCTGCACTGCCGATTTTTAATCCTCCGAAGAAGATTGAGACCTTTTTAGACCACTACAAGAAATTAATAGAAGAGATGAAGAGCATGATATCTAGGGCTAGAGATTAAGATTTTCTTTCTTTTGCATTTCATTTATGAGCTTTTTAGAGGGTGGGATTTGTATTGACTCTTTTCCATGTTAATTTACTTACAGCTTTATAATTTTGTTTAATAAATTAAAAGTTTTGCATTGTTTTCCTTCGTTTTCTTTTTCTTATTATTTCTTTTTCTTAAATAATAATAGAGCAAAAATAATAAAAAATAAATACTGCAAAACCAAGGCATCCCTACAAGACGCGAGCAAATAGAAAGAATATGGAAGATTGGGAAATAGCACAAGAGGCAGTGAAAGCAGATATTTGTCAACTAAAGGACCAAGTAGGTCAAATACTGGAGGCCTTGAAGTCCCTAAAGGCATCAGGAGAAGCTTCATCGACAAAGGGTGAGGAAAGAACTCACGGCGGTCCTGTTACTTTCTCAGCATACAGATTGCCATCTGGTTACACCCCACCTGTTGGAGAATATTCAGAGACTAAGCATGCTTCCTTCTCATTCCCAATCAATACTCAAGAGAATGAAGAGACTATCTTCGTGGGACCCCGAGAGACTGTAATGCCCAAGCCTTTAAACACCACTATCAGTGTTAACTCTTTGGACAAGATTACATCACGCCCTACTATGCAGGCCGTATCCGCTGAGTTGAGGGAACCAAAACTAAATTAGAAATTTTGGAAGAACGACTACGAGCTATTGAAGGAGGTGGAAACTATGGGTTTGGTGATGTTGTAGGTTTAAGCTTAGTTCGTGATGTAACAATACCTCACAAGTTTAAGGTTCCGGAGTTCGAAAAGTACAAGGGTACCACATGTCCTAGAAGCCATCTAACCATGTATTGTCGAAAGATGGTTGCCTATGCTTACGATGACAAATTGTTGATCCACTTCTTCCAAGACAGTTTGGCTGGGGTAGCGTTGAGTTGGTACACCCACTTGGAGGCGTCTCGCATTCACTCTTGGATGAATTTGGTAGATGCTTTTCTGAAACAGTACAAGTATAACATGGATATTGCGCCAGATCGTTTGCAATTGTAGAACATGGCCAAAAGGGATGCATAATCATTTAAAGAGTATGCCCAACAATGGAGAGAGATTGCTGCTCAAGTGGAGCCTCCTCTTCATGATAAGGAAATGGTGGCAATGTTTGTGAGCACGTTACAACCACCGTTCTATGAACACATGGTAGGGAATGTATCTTCAGTTTTCGCCGATATTATCATCATAGGTGAAAGGATAGAAATCGGGTTGAAGAATGGAAAGATTGCATATAGCCCGCTCGCAGCTATAACTCTTAGAAAGCCCGGTTTTAATCTAGGGAAGAAAAAGGAAGTAGAAGTGCACGCAATGTCCATAGTACCAAGGTGGGAAAACTAACCCTACACTCAAAATTATCAACGACAAGTGAATTGACATCCTTATGTGACTCATACAGCAGCTACCCACCAACCACAATCTCCATAATAGGGATTCAATCAGCCACTACACACCTTAAATAACACTTGGAAAACTGAGGCTAGCACAAATCTCAACCAGCCTTTGGGGCAAATCGCTAGTCCCAGAAGGAATCAAGAAAGGAATTTTGTTCATTTCACTCATATTCTTGTGACTTACACGGAGTTGTTGCCAGATTTACTCCGTAATGCTTTAGTAGCCATTTGCCCGATGAAGCCCTTGCAACCGCCATATCCTAAGAATTTTGATATAAATGCCAAATGTGATTATAACGGGGGAGCCATTGGACACTCTACCGAGAGATGCTTGTCTTTCAAACACAAGGTGCAAGCTCTAATAGACTCAGGGTGGTTAAAATTTCAAGAGGATAAACCCAACATCGAGGCCAATCCCCTCTCTAGGCATGGTAATGCTTCGATAAATGTTATTGATCTCAATGGACCCAAGTTGGTAAAGAATGTGAGCGAAATTCAGAGTTCACAAAGGGATATTTTTTAGGCCCTGCTAATAGCAGGACTGTTGGAAGGAGAATATAACTTGAATGAGGCATGTGGGTTCCATCCAGGCGCTAAACATTCCATCAAATCGTGCAACAGGTTTGAGAACTTTTTGCAAAATCTGATCAATAAGAATTTCGTACAAGTATGTCGTAGGGGTAAGGAGGAAGAAGTTTTTGCATAAACCAGTGAGAAATCTGTCATGTCGCCACCAAAGCCATTGATAGTTCGTTTCGCTATATCCACTCTTGCACCAACATCTCCGAAAAGACAATCTGTTGTCATCCTATCACCTTCACCCTTCCCATACAAAAGTGAGAAGGCGGTCCCTTGGAAATACGGTATACATGTGTTAGGAGAGGGACAGCAAACAAAAAATCAATCAGCCCATGGGGAGCCAATTGTAGAAAATATATCAGGCACTGGAGGAATGACAAGAAGTGGTCGTATCTTCACCCCACCCATTTTAAGGAAGGACGTAGTTGGCAATGAAGGAATAGCAATAGGAGAAATTAAAGAACTCTTGAAAGAAAAGGACGTGCAAACACAGGAAGGACCTAAAAAAGAGGAAAAGCAAGAAATATCTGATGCAGAGGCTTGTGAGTTTTTAAAGTTCATACAAAAAGGTGAGTACAAAGTAGTAGAACAATTGAAACGCATACTTGCTCGGATTTCCCTTTTGGAATTACTTATGCATTCAATTTCCCATAGAAAGATGTTAATAAAGATGCTCAGCAAAGCTCATGTGGATCAGAATATTTCCCTAGACAAGTTTGAGGGAATTGTTGGCAATATCACTACTAATAATTACCTCACCTTTACTGATGATGAGATACCTACTGAAGGTAAAGGACACAATAAGGCGTTGCATGTATCTGTGAAATGTTTGGACCATGTCATGGCAATAGTTTTAATTGATAATGGTTCCTAATTAAATGTGATGCCAAGATCGACGCTAGAAAAATTGCCATGTGATGGTATGCACATGAAGCCGAGTGCCATGAGTGTAAGGGCCTTCGATGGAAGCAAGAGGGAAGTAATGGGAGAAATAGAGTTGCCAGTTCAAATCGGTCCTTGTATCTTTCAAATAACATTTCAAGTCATGGATATTATTCCAGCTTACAGTTGCTTGTTGGGCCGCCCTTGGATCCACTCTGCAGGAGTGGTGCCTTCAACATTACACCAGAAACTGAAATACATAATTGGTGATAAACTAGTAATAGTGTCAGGTGAGGAGGACCTCTTTGTGAGTGGGCCATCATCATCTCGTTACATTGAAGCAGCAAAGGAAGCCTTTGAGACAGCTTTTCAATCACTGGAAATTGTGGCGAATGCATATGTTGAACCATTTTCGATGGTCCCACACATGTCTTGTGCTTCCCTCATGATGGCCAAGGTTATGCTGAAAGAGGGTTACCAATATGGAAAAAGGGATTGGTAAAAATAACCAAGGGCTAACTTTCCCCTTAGAGGTTTTTGAAAACAAAGGTTGATACAGTTTGGGGTACAAGCCTACTAAAGAAGACAAGAGGAGGCTGTTAGAAGAGAAGGAGGAGCGAATCTTGGCTCGCATAGAAGGTCGAGAACGAAAGATAGGGAAGATTCACATATGTGATATCAAGAAAAGCTTCCGCAGTGCTGGATGGGTTAACACTTGTCAGATTTCAGCTATCGAGGGAGGAAGTGGATCTGAAAGCTTGAACTTCGTGCGATCTTGTCCCACAGACGTGCAGCTGAACAATTGGGAGATAACAAATTTACCAATGATGTTTAATTTGGAAAAAATGTAATAGTTTTAGTTTATCCTTTTGCTTTACTCGCGGTTTTAGGATTTAAGACTTTTTTAGATGACCGTTTTTAATCTTTAAATCTTTTTATGCTCAATGTGACAATAAAATCATTTTTAATTGGCGTTTTTGTTTGTTTCATTTTATTTATCCATTTTATAAACTCAAAAATACAGATATGATGATGGATGTTTTGAAAATATTAATGTCAATTTTCCTAATTTTTAGCACCTCGTTGATAATATGGAAGGTGATTATGAGGATGAAGTGGAACAAGAAACTAAAGAGATAAAACCCCATCAAGAGAATGTTGAAGTGCTCAATTTGGGAGATGTAGGAGAGATAAAAGAAGTGAAAATTGGCACTAGTGTAAAGAAAGAAATACGGGAACAATTGTGTGCTCCACTAAAGGAGTTCAGGGACGTTTTTGTGTGGTTATATAATGACATGCCAGGACTAGATACTAACATAGTGCAACATAAACTCCCTCTCAAGCCAAAGTGTCCTTCTGTCTTGCAAAAGTTGAGGAGAATGAAACCAGAAATGTCCTTGAAAATTAAAGAAGAAGTAAAAAAGCAATTTGATGTTGGTTTTTTGGCTGTGGCGAGATATCCCCAATGGGTAGAAAACATTGTACCTGTGCCTAACAAGGATAGGAAGTTTCGAATGTGCGTTAACTACCGACACTTGAACCGGGCCAATCCAAAGGATAATTTTTCATTACCGCATATCGATACGTTGGTGGACAATACAGCCAGATTCTCGTTGTTTTCATTTATGGATGGTTTCTCGGGTTATAATTAGATCAAGATGGCGACTGAGGATATGGAAAAAACTACTTTTATTACATTGTAGGGAACTTTTTGCTATAAGGTGATGCCTTTTGGTCGCAAGAATGCCCAGGCAACTTATCAGAGGGCGATGGTAGCTCTTTTTCACGACATGATGCACAAAGAGATTGAAGTTTACGTGGATGATATGATCGCTAAATCTGAATCTGAAGAACACCTCGTCAACTTAAGAAGATTGTTTGAAAGGTTACAAAAGTTTAAACTATGTTTAAATCCGGCTAAATGCACATTCGGTGTGAAATCGGGAAAGTTATTGGGTTTCATTGTTAGCCAAAAGGGGATAGAGGTCGATCCTGACAAGGTGAGGGCAATAATAGAAATGCCAATTCCCAACACGGAGAAGGAGGTGCGAGGTTTCCTAGGCATGCTGAATTACATTGCTAGATTTATCTCTTAGTTAACCGCTACCTATGAACTGATTTTCAAATTGTTGCGTAAAAATCAAGCTCTAGAATGGAACGAGGATTGTCAGACCACTTTTGATAAGATCAAGCAGTACTTACAAGACTTGTCAGTACTACAACACCGGAATCAGGAAGACCCCTTATTTTGTACTTAACTGTATTAGAGGAATCCATGGGTTGTGTGTTGGGCTAACACGACAAAACCGGGCAGATTGAGCATGCAATATACTATTTGAGTAAGAAGTTCACAGATTGCGAGAAAATATATTCTATGCTAGAACGAACTTGTTGCGCACTAGCATGGGCAACCCATCGTTTGAGACAATACATGTTGAGTCATACTACATGGTTGATATCCAAGATGGACCCAATAAAATACATTTTTGAAAAGCCTACTCTCTCTGGGAGGATAGCAAGGTGGCAGATGCTTTTGTCAAAATATGATATTGTACATGTCACTCAGAAATCCATCAAGGGTAGCGTTTTGGCTGAGTATCTAGCTCAACAGCCCATTGATGATTATCAACCAATGCAGCCTGATTTTCCGGATGGAGATATCATGGCTTTGTTTGAAGAGAATGAGGGACGCCAGGATGAAAAGGCATGGATATTGTTGTTCGATGGTGCATCTAATGCATTAGGGCATAGAATAGGGGCAGTGCTTATTTCTCTGGAAAGTCAATACATACCAATGACAGCAAGACTATGTTTTAATTGCACAAATAATATCGCAGAATATGAGGCATGTGCCATAGGCATTCGAGCAACAATTGAATCAAAAGCAAAAATTTTGAAGGTGTATGGCGATTCAACTTTGGTTATCCATCAATTGAAAGGAGAATGGGAGACCCGAGATCAGAAATTAATCCCTTATCAAGCTTACATCAAGGGGTTGATAGAGTATTTTGATTTTATAACATTCTAGCACATTCCTCGTGAAGATAACCAATTAGTTGATGCTTTAGCTACCCTATCATCAATGTTTGAGATTGTTCCAAACAGAGAACTACCAATGATCAAAATGGAGAGTTATGGCGACTTAGTGTATTATCATTTCATCGAGGAGAAGTCAGATGGTAAACCTTGGTATTTTGATATCAAACATTATCTTGAAACTCTAGAGTATCCTGAAAGGGCAACCGAGAATGATAAGAGAGCTTTAAGAAGACTGGCTACTAGTTTCATTTTAAATCGGGATGTCTTGTACAAAAGAAATCACGATATGGTTCTCCTCAGATGTGTGGATGCAATAGAAGCTGAAGTGATATTGAAAGATGTTCATGAGGGCACTTTTGGCACACATATGAATGGGCATTCAATGGCCAGAAAGATTTTGAGGGTTGGTTATTTTTGGTTAACCATGGAAAATGATTGTTGCAGGCATGTGAGGAAGTGTGAGAAATGCCATGTATATGCTGATAATATTAACATGGCACCCACAACCCTAAATTTTTTGACATCACCATGGCCTTTTTCAATGTGGGGAATAGATGTTTTTGGAGCCATAGAACCAAAAGCATCAAATGGACATCGCTTCATTTTAGTTGCAATTGATTACTACACCAAATGGGTAGAGGCGGCCTCTTATGGCAGTGTGACCAGAAAAGTAGTGCCAAATTTCATAAGAAGAGAGTTGATTTGCAGATATGGTTTGCCTAACAAGATCATCACTGATAATGGTACCAACCTAAATAGTCAAATGATGGCGGAATTGTGTACAAAATTTAAGATTCAACATCATAATTCTTCTTTTTACCGTCCGAAGATGAATGGGGCAGTTGATGTTGTTAATAAAAATATAAAGATTATACAAAAGATGGTGGTCACATATAAGGATTGGCATGAGATGCTTCCTTTTGCTTTGCATAGATATCGCACATTAGTATGTACTTCAACCAGGGCAACACCTTTCTCTTTTGTATATGGAATGGAAGCAGTACTCCCTTTTGAAGTAGAGATCCCATCCTTGCAAGTATTGATGGAAACCCAATAAGAAGAAGCGGAATGGGTTCAAGCCAGACTTGACCAGCTTAACCTCATTGAGGAAAAAATGTTAAATGCGGTGTGTCATGGACAATTATACCAAAGAAGAATGAAAAAAGCGTTTCACAAAAAGGTGTGTCCCAAAGAGTACCATGAACACGATCTAGTTTTGAAAAAAATCTTACCTATACAAAGGGACCATAGAGGCAAATGGACTCCAAATTATTAAGGCCCGTATGTGATGAAGAAAGCATTCTCTAGTGGGGCACTAATTCTCATAAGGATGGATGGGGAGGAGTTACCATTGCCAGTCAACTCTGATGCGGTTAAAAAATTCTATGCATGATGATTCCATAATAAGGGATGCAACTAAGGATATCGACATTATTTTCAAGTTTTTGTATTTCGTTTTATTTGATAAATGAATATATATATATATATATATATATATATATATATAGATATATATATATATATATATATATATATATATATATATATCATTTCATAAATGTGTTGCAAAAGTTTCACATTGAGTTGATAATTAAAAATAATAAAAATATTGGTAAAAAGGGTACATTTATGATGAATTCACTAAATGCCAAGAAAAAGGAAAAGAAAAGTAAAGGAAGGAAAAATAAGAGTTTTATGCATGCATTCATGCACCCTCATCACATTATACCATCAAGACTTTAAGAGCCCATAGGGGCAGGTTTTCACATGGCATTCACGTTGTGTTTGTTTATGCTTAAATCAATTTTCAGGTCCTCCTTTAGATGTAGACCCTCTCCTCATGATTGGTCTAATCTTTTCAAAAAGAAATTATATTTGCAAAAAGTATACGTTTTTGGGATCGGGGCCCACTACGTGGTAATGGTCGCTGAATCCTTTAGATGTAGACCCTTTCCTCGGGATTGGTCTAATCTTTCTCAAAAAGTTTTAGTTTGCAAAAAGTGTATGTTTTTGGATCGAGGCCCTCTACGTGGTAATGGTCTCCAAATCCTTTAGATGTAGACCCTCTACTCGGGATTGGTCTAATCTTTCTCAAAAAGTTTTAGTTTGCAAAAAGTTTATATTTTTGGATCGAGGCCCTCTACGTGGTAATGGTCTCTGAATCCTTTAGATGTAGACCCTCTCCTCGAGATTGGTCTAATCTTTCTCAAAAAGTTTTAGTTTGCAAAAAGTTTATATTTTTGGATCGAGGCCCTCTACGTGGTAACGGTCTCCGAATCCTTTAGAGGTAGACCCTCTCCTTGAGATTGGTCTAATATTTTTCAAAAAGAAATCATATTTGCAAAGAGTATACGTTTTTGGATCAAGGCCGTCTACGTGGTAATGGTCACCGAATCCTTTAGATGTAGACCCTTTTCTCGGGATTGGTCTAATCTTTTTTATAAAGAAATTATATTGGCAAAAAGTATATGTTTTGGTATCGGGGCCCTCTACGTGGTAATGGTCGTCGAATCCTTTAGATGTAGACCCTCTCCTCAGGATTGGTCTAATCTTTCTCAAAAAGTTTTAGTTTGCAAAATGTTTATGTCTTTCTGGATCAAGACCCTCTACCTGTAATGGTCATTGAATCCTTTGGAAATGAGGTTGTTGGTTTGTGACCTTTGATTTCATGTTTCGCATTTGTTTCTTTTGAAATCGGACGAAATTAGTGTCTTTATCTTTACTTATACTTCTTTGAGAATATGAAAATGTAAAATTCTCATATTTTCAAGAAAAATCTAAGTAAAGAGGAGCAGCTGTCAACACCCAATTTCGTCCGGCTAAATAAATAATAGAATAAATAATAATAATTTTTTTTTCAAAAAAAAGGGTAAAAAATATAAAATATAAAATATAAAAAAAATAAATAAGTTTTCTCTTTGGTTTTTTTTCTTTGTCTAAATAATAATAATAATAGGATAATAATAATAATAAATAAATAAACAAAAAGAAAAAATTTTGTTTTAATCTTGTATGTATTTTCTTTTGAGGCTTTGTTTCTATTTTAGCCCAAAATACTCTATATACCCACACCGTTTTTCGTGCAACTAATGACAGCCCAACATTTAATTTTCGCACCCCCACTCTATGCTTTGTCGATTCTGCTCCAGATTAAGAAGTTAGTCTAATAATTAGAAATAGAATATGTTCTAATATTTAGAATTATTTACTCTGATTTTGTGCTCTGATTTTATGACACCTCCTTTTCCAGATGAGGAAAATATTAATATGTTTCTCAAGAATATCTTTTTTGTAATTCTAATTAATCTGTCCTGATAACGTTTGATTTTGTGCTCTGATTTTATGACACCTCTTTTGTCCAGATAGAGAAAGTAGTAATATAATTCAAAACAATATCTCTTTTACTAATTAGAACCAATTTTGTTGATCACGTTTGATTTTGCGCTCTGTTTTTTTCTATGATTTGATTCCCATATTGTAATAATATTAAGCCCAGTTCTTGCCTTTTAAAACTCGTTGTAATTAAGGCAGACCTTTATTACGAGATTACATTAGATTTATAATGTTGTGTATATAAACCCATTAGAAAAAGAAGAAAAAAATTAATTTTTTCTCTCTCAAAAATTTCTGGAGACCTCTCTCACCCTAAGCACACATTCTCTTTTAACCCTCGCACATAAAAAACCTACTCACCTTCGATCGCCACCCCCACGTGCTTCTTAGTGTTCCAATGCAACAATTGTAAGTATGATCTCCCGTTCAGGTTCGCAAAATTAATTTTTTATTGTGTTGTGCAGTATTTCTCGAGATGTGTTTTTTATCTTGGTTGAATTTGATGTTTTCACTATTTCTTTTTTATATGGAAAAAACATTACTGTCATGCTTTTTGGGGTTCATTAGTTTTATAATTAATGTTTTGTTGATTGCTTTGGGTTGTGAACGTTGTTGCGTGAATAAGTGAGAGATATCATGTTTTGACATTGTATGAATATGTTGTGCCATATTTTTTTCATGTTAAGGGTTGTAAAACTTTTTCATATTAAAATAATATGTTTAATCCTAAACGTTATTTCATAATCTTTTATTTATTTATTTTCCTAGTGTATTCATAAATTGTGGATATATAATAGTCACATTTTGTTGGGTATCAATGTCTTATTTCGGAAGTTTGTTTTTTAAAGGAAGTAATAACAAATAAATAATTTAAATACCCTTTTAAATTTTAAAATGTATAAGTGCTCGTGTGATCGCTCGCGTCGACTTAGTACTTAATACCTTTGCTTTTCTATAAGATTACTAAAAAAACTACAAAATTTTCAAATATTAAAAAAGAGTGATATCAACATCTTCGAACAAATTGTTTTCAAAAAGTCTTTTTCATAAAGAATTATGTGACCCTGATTCTCCATTATGAATGGAGATACGTAGGAGCAAGGAGTAATCCTTGTCGGGCCCAAAAAAAAAAAAAAAAAATCTTTTTTGTTTCGTTTGTTTTTCTTTGTCATTTTTTTTTTATTTTATTTATTTATTTTTATTAATTTATTAATTTATTAATTTATTAATTTTATTTTATTTATTTATATTTATCTTCTTCTTTTTTAAATAAACATTTAAAGGAGACCACATCAATTTGTATTTTAATTAAAGGTATTGTCTTAGGATGGGAGTTGTAGGGTGCTAACACCTTCCCTACGCGTAATTAACTCCCGTACCCCTAATCTCTTTTTTCGTAGACCTTGCTCCTTTTTATGGTTTTCCATAGTTTCCTATAATAACTATGGTGGCGACTCCCAAACTTTTTTTTTTTTACAAATTTTATTTTTTGGTTCGTCATCCCGTTGCGATTTTGGTTGTGACAAATGCATAACTTTAAAGTTTTAAAAAGTCAGGATCAATATCGTGTATGTGAACATGAATATAAGTTGTTATTTATTGGTGCAACTATTGTCAAACCTCATCCTATGCCAAATATACCTTTAAAATTATACAAGTTTTTATGTATCATATCTAAGGTAGTTGGAAGTATTTATTTTCATTGTTTTATTTGTGTTTGAATAATTTTAATTTTTTTCAAATGATATCATGCAGTGGTGTTATAATTAATTGTACTTTGTGCGATGGATATGCCACAAAGTTTTGGGAAGCTGTGAAGGATATGAAAAATGAAGGCAACTTTGTGATTATTTTGACTCAAACAAAGATTAAGCCTGCTTCAGGTAGTAAATATATTCTTCTATATATTCTTCTATATATTGTTTTATTTTGAATTTTAATGCTTTTTTCTTATATCTGAACTTATTTTAATGATTTGGACAATTGTAGATTAGCTCCAATGGATATCTCTCACTCACAAATTGGAAGTTATCTAACTATATGCTCCTAGAGTAGTGAACAAGATAAGTTTATGTGTAAGGTTGATGTTAAGATGATTTCTGAAATTGTTGCAATGAAGCAGGTAATATTTAGTGTCCTTTTTAACCTTAAATGATGTATGAATTGTTAATATCAATTTGTATATGTGTTTATTTATTATAGGAAGCATTTTGTGTCACTGTTGTAACAACAATGAAGTTTGTTTTGGTCAAGATGGATGGAGCTATCTAGCTTGCAATTATTGTAATAGAAGAACTTAACAAGTCGGTGCTTTCAAATGCACCACATGTGATGGATATAATCTGATTGTTGCAGTCAAGTTAGTATGCTAACTTTCTTTGTTGTAAGTTATTCTATTAAGAATAAATATGTTATTTTTATTTGGGATAATAATAACTTTCCACAATTTTAGGTACAAGTTAGAAATACAAGTTTGTTATAAGGCTCTTTTGCTAATTTTGTTATGTGGGATCAAGAATGTACTGACATTACTGAAAAAACAGCTACAGATTTGAGGAGTGTTATGATACAGGTCATAGATTGCCATATTAAATTGTGATTTAGTTCCTAATTTTTTAATATATACATTGTGTATGTATATATAATGAATTATAAGTTAGTGTAAATCATTAAATTGACAATAGGCAGGTGAAGATGATCCAAGATGTTTTCCTAATGACTTATATGTGGTATTAGGATGCACCTTAGCATTTAAAGTTAGAATACAATTATGAAATAGAAATGCATCAGTAGTAAAAGCTTCTACAAATCTTGATATCATTGCACTAATTAAAGATCAATTCCAAAAAAATGAGGTAATAATTAATATGTGTAAGGTACTGGTTAATAATGCACTGTTGATTTTTATAGTATGTTTGTTGATTGGTAGTGTATGTGTTTGTAACAGACTCTAGATATAAGTCAGAAAGGTACTTCTGATGTGGTTCTTGAACATGTTGTAGATGAAAGTCAAAAAATTGATTGTGATGTACCAAACTCCAATGACAACCAAATTGTAAGTATTGATATGGTTTCTATTTTTGTGGTTTGCTAATTTTGAATGTATCTATTTCATACAGATTACAGAATTTAGCTCGAAAAGCATTTGTGATTTAAGTGCAGATACTGATAGCTTTATTTTAAGTATTTAACATCAAAAATTTTGTTTTCTATTCCAATATAACTACTTCTAATGTTTTCACAATATTCATATTTATATGTTGTGAATTTGTGCTTATGTAGTATAATCACTCGGGTACAATAGACCATGATCCTGATTCACAAGGATATATATAACTCCTGCAAAAAGATTGTCCGCTCAATCTACCAATGATGATGAGATTTCACATGAAGAGCAATCAGGACAATGATCAACAACTAAGATGACCAAAGTGATCAAGAAAGAAGGAGAAATGAATATTGATGAATTTGTTAATAAGATTTTTATGTAAGTAGTTGACTCTTTTGGAAACTTTAACTTATAAAGGACTTCAGTCTTGATGTTTACCCTTTTGGAAGCTTCTGTTTTATATATATAAGTACTTGCGTTTTAAGATTTAACTTTTGGAAGTCTTAAATTTTAGAAGTACTTAAGCTTTTAATCATGTTATTCATTATGAATACTTTCTACTTATATGCACCTTTTTGTATAGGGATGTCATTATTAGTAATGTCGATCTACTGTAATGTTCGTACATTTGTCTTTTATTTGTTTTCATATAACAGTTTTATACTTTGGCCATTTGAAGAAGAAATATATACAGAGCCATTGTTTTGTAAAGGCAAAATTACAAGCAGTAAAATTGAAAGTGCAGGGATTTGTTGTGAGAGTACTCCATAAAAAGGATGGACATAAAAAAATAGAATTGGTATTATAGCATTTGTTATCAACTGTTTCCCTTTAAGTTGTTATATTTTTTTATACTTCTACAATTTGAATATAAGTTGAGATTACATATTTTAAATTTTCTGATTTGATCATTTTAACTTATTTTTTATTAAATATTGATTAATCTTATATTAGTGTTTCTTTCGCAATTCCTTAAGTGTTTGTTTAGATAAGTATTTCTTTTACTTATGTGATATTACAAATCCAGCAATGATTTCTATTTTCACTTATGTAATCCAACAATCATGTCTACTTTCACTTATGGAATATTACAATTGCTTCATGTTTTCTGTAGGGATTGGCTAAAATTAGATTTTTTTGAAAAAAAATTAGAATATTGTAATGAATTAAACAAATTTAAACTTTATTTAACTAAGTATAATTTTATTGCTGAAGTTTAATTTTTAGCTTACACCAATTTATTGTTACATTGATATAAAAAAGACAATTGGAACAAACATGAGTATAAAAAACAAGCTCCATTATTGCAATATATGCTTATATATATCTACTCATTTTATATATTAAAATATCAAGTGGTTGTATGTACAAATATCACAAATATACTAGTACTCATAAAGCATCCATATATCAGTTTACCACCATACATGTTTCCAAATTTAAGTTACAAAATATGACAAAATGAGATGCCAACATACAACATCCAAATAAGAGTATGTAATCCTCCACAAATCAGGGTTGATACTATATATCATCTCAAATTTAAGATTCTAAAACACCACAAAAGTAGGAGTGTTACCACTAGATGACATCACTACATATAGATATATAATCAGATACATCCCTATATAGACATGTAACTTATTTCAATTTATCTTCACCATGTTGATCCGGTTTCTAACATTTGTATAAACACCAATTCATATTCTTTCTCCAACCCTCAAAAAATTAAACAATAAGGCAATAACAGATTGCTTAGAAAAATACCAATAATAAGCACTTGACATCATAAGAAGACAATTCCTTATCAATGAAGAAATCAAATACATGAGGGTCCAGTTCAATGGACAATGTGCTTTGATCAAAATCAGAAATGTCAGTAGATTCATACAAGTCAGGTATATTTATAGATTCACACATCTCAAAGTCTAAAGAAGAAATCACAACACGATCTAAGCAAGAATTCCTATCGGTCTGCTTGGTTTGTAACTTATCTCATTCCCAGTCATTTTATCATACAACCTAAAACAAAACACATTGCCCTTTACATACTTTCCATGAAGTACATGATCTCCCTTTAGTTGATAATAATGGATCATGTTTAAGATATTGTTGCTAACAATTGGGTAACTATGAAATGTATTGAATGCAGACCATAAAACTCGATAATGGGAGCAACAAAAAAAGATTTTATGGGTGCATGTGTTCCATCAAACTCTATAGTTACCAGGTTCCCATTGGGATCTCTAAAGAAGTTTGAACCACTGACTAACTTCTCACCCCAGTAATGAAGGAAAAAATTTTGAAATTGCACAACCACCTGTACTTACAATGTTTAGTATCAAATACAGAAGATAATATTAAATACAAATTGAGTTTGAACAATTACATGAAATTTGTAACCCTAAAGTAAGAAATCTATAAATTTAAACAAACATCAGCCCAATCCAGAATCCAAATAGTGAACATGCAAAAAAAAATCTTCCATGATTAGATTTTTGTAAGCACAACATACGATTTCAACAAAAAGAACTCATGCAAATAAGATATATAATGCAAATAGAGAATAAGGACAGATAAACTTACTTCAGGAGGTGTAAAATGTTGACATGAGAAGCCAAGGTGGTTTACTTCTTGAAGATATTAATGAAGATATTAATGAAGCTCTTTTCAACTATCGTGAAGTCATTACCATTGGAATGAAGCCTACATTGATGAAGGAAAGGAGATTTGATGATAACCATGTTGATCAAGGCTGGAACGTGTGCTCTTTATATGGTTACATCATTAAGAAAGTGTATTTGAAGTTTGTAATTCATATTATAGACCTTGTTGCATTAATTAGATGTATTTGGTCTTTGTTCTATTTTTTAATCTGTTGAATGGTTTTTCAACAAGTTAAAATGTGTCTTTTAATCTGTTGAATGGCTTTTCAACAAATTAAAAGGTTGGCTGCAGTAGTCTTAAATTGTAACAAATTCAATCAATTGATTTATTTTTTAATCGACTGATTTCACTTAAGTCAAGTGAAATCAACCGATTGATTTGAAAATCAACCTGTTGAATTTCGTAACAGTTTGACTATAAAAGCTATGATTTTCGAAAGAGAGGTCAGTTGATCAGTTTTAAACGTGAAATTGCTCTGGAAACTCTCTCCTTCGTGATCATACAGTTTGCAGCAGTTGAAGATTGATCTTGGATCAATTCTTCGAGCTTTTGGCTTGGTTTGAAGCTTGGAGAAAGTGGTTTGTGGTAGGCTGGGTTGTGCTACCACTAAGGTTTGATCTTTCTCAAGCTTTTTGTGTGTGCCTGCTGGTTTTCCAAGTCTGCAAGAGGGTTCTTGATGTGCTGGTGTGTCTCTTGTGTGATTCAAGAGTCTTTTGTGGTGTTTTGCATATTTTGAAAGTGTAACGGTGGATACTTTGTAAATCTTACGAAATAGTGCAAAGTCAAGCTCAGGTTGCCTTGGCAAACTGGATGTAGTTCAGGTTTGAGTGAACCAATATAAAAATTTTGTGGTCTCCTCTCTTCTCTAACATTTCTCTCTTGCATTTTCATTTTAAAGTTTAAGAAACTTGTGTTTAATCATTTTTTTCATGTTCTTGCATGTTTTCATGGCATCTGCAGCATTGAGCATGTTTGTATGATCATTTAGAACTGTTCTTGATCATTCTTGTGCATTGTTCCTGGTTTAATAAAAATTATAGAATTGAACATACCAAACATAACTCAATTTGTTATAATAAAAATTATCATAAAAAAGAACAATTTGACGTTTGAAAAAAATACAAGAAAATCTAAATTAGATCACATGATATAACTCTTTTGACATATACTGAACGACATTAATTATAAGCTAAATTAAATCATTTAAGTCGTTCATAATAAAATTCATCATTACAAATCTTAAAATGAAATCTGAGTCCTCATAAAAATAATCTTAAATCTGAAATATATATACAATAATTAAAAGTTAAAAGTTAAATAAATTGCAAAAAAAATTTCACTCTCGCCATTAACAATTATTACATTTTAGGAAATATGCTTTATGGAAAATTAAACTGCAAGATGTAAACTGAAGAACAAAATGAAAAGCTAAGAATTGTTTCAAACATGGAAGTAAGGATTGTATTCTGACTACATCCAAAACAATGTATGAAAATAGTTGATTGAAAAATGCAGAAGACTTCAGGTTACCTCTATTCAACTCAATACGTGCTTTCTTTTCTAAAAAGGTATACATTTCCAAACTGCTATAGAATCAACATATACAAATTTTTCCAAACTTAAAACTCTTGGCTTTTATAGATACAGAATAACGTTCATCAAATCTTTATAAAATTATTCATTGAATAATTTGTGTTCATTTTGCAATTCATCTAATGTTCTATATATTTCATGTATATTACTATATCAGTACTACACAAAATATTTTCTTTATTCTTACAACTTATTAAATATTTCAGGCTTTTCTACCTTTGTATAGTCATTTATGGATAATCATAATCAGATGAATAAGCACAATTGTGCTTTGGCAAGATTAAAAAGAAAAGAAATTCTCATTGATAAGAGAAGTGGGTATTACACTACTGTAGTGGCATCCTCACCTTCTCAAATTTAATGTCAATTGAAAAGTCTTTCAAGATCCAATGAAAATAGATTTTATTAGAGCCTCTCCCAAATGAGCTTGTCCAAAATGGAAGGTAGCTGTTAACAACTGATTTACACTTAAAATTTCAATTAAATCATGTTCAACTAAGTTATGTATTAACATTCCATAATCATGTTTAAATAGACTATTCAATGCACTCAAATTCAAGTTCTGAAGATGAAGAAACATTACGAAACAATGTTCTTCATAAACAGAAATCCAAGAAAATGGATTATTATGCTTTGACAAGATTGAAAAGGAGAAACTTGATTATTGAAAAAAGATGTAGATCTACATGGAATCATTGTACACCAGATCAAAATACACAACCAAGGATATACAATAGGCCACTGTCAAATGTTACTTTAAGTGCACTCAATGAACCCTCTTCCTTAACTCCTTAGTGGGAAACACTACAACCACCACAAATATCCCCGTCAGTTAGTAATGATATAGCAATTACAATCCCACATAATATTGTGCATCGTACCAACCTAATTAATAGGTTTGATGCTGTTACAGAGGGAACAACTCCTTTGAAAGGTATACTTGATGAGTACAAAGACAAAACTCTCAATACACAAATGGAAGGTATCGATCAGTTTATGATTTCCAACTACTAATCTATTAAATTGTATTCAAATTGTTTTTTATTAACATTATTATCAACAAATGAAGAAGATTTTGCAATGCATTCAAGTTCAAGTTCTGAAGATGAAAAAGAATATGAAAACAATTTCATTGACTTATCAGTTGAACTAGATGTAATATCTAATATCAATTCCTATTTCTTACTATCAATTCCTATTTCTTACTAAATGATTTTCTCATGTGTAAGGAATATGGAGATATTGGGCAACCTATATATCAATGTATACATTCCAAAGCTTATATGTGGTATCAAGAAAGGATAAGGAAAAAAGTACATGCCTTAATTCCAAAGTTCCAACTATGCTGTGGAAATGGTAAAGTTCAATTGCCATTGCTAAAGGAACCTCCTCCTCTACTGCATCATTTTCTTACTAATATTGACTGTCAACAATCCAAGAATTATCAGCAAAATATAAGAACATATAACATGATGTTTTCTTTCACTTAGGGCAAAAATTGATAGAAGTATCAACAATGGAAAAGGACCACCAAATCTCAAAATACAAGGTCAATCATGTCACAGAATTGGTAGCCTCCTTCCACCAGTTGGAGAGGTCCCCAAGTTTGCACAACTCTATATCTATGATACTGAGAATGAGACACATAAAAGGATCCAATCATCAAGGTTAACATTTTCAATGTAGAGTTTAAAGTTGCTAACAAAATAGATTTCAATAAATACAGCTACTTACACTAATTTATTCATTATTGGTGTAGGAACTCAAATCGCATAGAAGTTGAGATTGTGCAACAACTAACAAACATGCTTGATATGCATAATTCCATGCCAAGTCATTTAGAATGGCAAGAGACAGATACAGGAACAAACCATATGATGACTTGAAGCTAAGACTCATAGCAGACAGGAGTAAGGATGATAGAATTTATAATATTCCTACTATTTTGGAAGTTACAGCATTAACTGTAGGTGATGTTGATACTGTTTCTCTTAGAGATATCATCATGGAAAATAGAGGTGGAAAACTACAAAGAATAAATGAATTACACACAAGTTACTTAGGATTTCAGTACCCATTATTATTTCCTTATGGTGAGGATGGATATAGGCATGACGTGAATCACCGACACTCATTGTCATCAACAGCAAGAAAAAGGAATTGGTTGACAATAAGAGAATGGTTTAGTTATCGTATACAAACAAGAGAATCTGAAGCGAGTACTCTGTTAAGATCGAGAAGACTATTTCAACAATTTGTTGTGGACGGATATACCATGGTAGAATCTGAAAGATTATCCTTCATCAGGAACAATCAATCCAAACTAAGAGTTGAAAAGTACAAAAATCTTTCTCAAAATAGTAGAAATGAATAAAATAAAGGTCCAACAAAAGGTAAGATAATTGTCTTGCCGTCAACTTTTGTTGGTAGTCGTAGGTTTATGGATCAATTATACTTTGATGGTATGGCAATTTGTGGACATGTTGGTTTTCCAGATTTGTTTATAACTTTGACATGTAACCCAAAGTGGCCCAAAATAAGACAATTATTAGCTTAGTTGAACTTAACACCAACTGACCGTCCAAATATACTTTCTAGAGTATTCAAGATTAAATTTGATGAACTCCTAGAAGAAGTAACTAAGTAGCACATCTTGGGCAAAGTTGTAGCATGTAAGTCTTTATGGTACTAATAATTATAGCTTTAAAACTAATTTCTTATTTCTATAATCAAACTACAAAATCTCTGTTGCAAATATATACACTATAGAATTTCAAAAATGAGGAATCCCTCATGCTCATCTTTCAATCTTCCTACAACCAACTAGCGAATATCCAAATGTAAAGGACATAGACAATGTGATTTCAGCTGAGGTTCTAGATCCACAAAATCTACTGTTGTATAAAACTGTCATGGATCACATGATTCATGGACCATGTGGACTAGCAAATAGATCATCACCATGCATGAAAGACGGAAAATGCTCACGATTTTATCCAAAAAAATTCCAAGAAAAAATAGCTATAAGTGAAGATGGTTATCCACATTACAGAAGAAGGAATAATGGAGCAAATATCGTCAGAAATGGTATTGAATTGGGCAATCGTTTTGTAGTGCCATACAATCCCAATCTATTAATAAAATACCAGGCTCATATCAATGTGGAATGGTGTAATCGAAGTACTTCTATTAAGTACTTATTCAAGTATATCAACAAAGGATATGATAGGATAACAGTTGCAATAGTATCTAACTGTACAAATCCATCAACAAGTGAAGCAATAGATGAGATAAAGAATTATGTGGATTGTAAATATATCTCACCATGTGAGAAATGTTCGAGAATATCTGCATTTCCAATTCATGGAAGAAATCTAGCTGTTGAAAGACAATTTTTTCATTTAGTAGGTGAGCATCAAATATATATCAGAGATAGAGATATCATTGACCAACTCATTGTGAAACCATGCATTACTGAGTCTATTTTCACAAGTTGGATGGAGTGTAACAAGAAATATCCATAGGCAAGGCAACTAACCTACAATCAATTTGTATCTAAGTTTGTTTATTTCAAAAAACATAGGTGTTGGAAACCAAGGAAGAAAGGAAACACTATTGGAAGACTTTTGTGGATATCACCCACTATAAGAGAACTTGTCTACTTAAGAAGAATGTTAACAATAGTAAAAGGGTCATTATGCTAAGTAGATATCATAATTGTTCAAAACATAGTATATCCAACTTTCAGGGAAGCCTGCTTTGCATCAGGATTTCTAGCTGATGATTCTGAATTCATACAAGTTATTAAGGATGCCAACGACTGGGGTTCTGGACACTACTTAAGAAAACTCTTTGTAACAATTATGATCAACAACAGTGTCAACAACCTTCAAAATATTTGGAACAATACTTGGAAATGGCTTTGTGATGGTATTTTGTACAATGAAAGAAGAACAGCAAGAAATCCAGGTACTACTACAAAACAAATTTTGTATTTAGGTTTCCTGTTACCTTAGATAATTAATTCACTAAGATTGTTTTCCAGATCTCCATCTAAATGATGCTCAATTACAAAATTTGACACATTAATTGAGATAGAAAAGTTACTCCAATCATATACAAGAAGTTTGAGGGACTTTCCGGGAATTCCTTATCCTGACAACTTCATACCTTCTCAAACTAGAAATAGTCTGATTTATGCAGAATTGGATTACAACACAGCTTAAAAACATACAAATTTTGAATCAATTTTCAAATCCTTGACTAGTAAGTTATTTAATATAAAAAACAATACAAACTATATTTTAAGCACTTATATTTGTTTAATTTTACAGATGAACAAAAAGAAATCTTTGAAAAAGTATTAGAGGTTGTAAACTACAATAAAGGAGGAATGTTCTTTTTATATGGATATGGAGGCACAGGAAAAACATTCATGTGGAAAACATTTACATCTGCCCTATGATCCAAAAGAAAAATTGTCTTGAATGTTGCTTCAAGTGGAATAGCTTCTTTGTTACTACCAGAAGGAAGGACAGCACATTCAAAATTTAAAATCCTAGTCCCTACTCTAGATAACGTAGTTTGTAACATTTTTCAGGGATCTGAGTTATGTCAATTATTAAAACAATATGATCTAATTATTTAGGATGAAGCACTTATGGCTCACAAATATTGCTTCGAAGTTCTTGATAGAACATTGAATGATATAATGAACACAACAAATGAAAATGGGACAGTTTTTAGTGGAAAAGTTATTGCTTTTGGTGGAGATTTCAAGCAAATACTACCAGTTATTCTAGGAGAAACAAGATCAGATATTGTTCATGCCATTATCAACTCATATTATCTTTGGGATCATTGTCATATCTTAACTTTGACAAAAAAAATATGTGTCTATCACAAGTTGGATTAAACCCGACAAAGATAGCAGAAATTAAACAATTTTCTAATTCGATAGTCAAGATTGGGGATGGTACACTAGCTGAACCAAATGATGGGTTAGTGCAAATTGACATTCCACCCGGATTTCTGATAATGGAATTTGAAGATCCTATTCAAGCTATTGTCAATAGCACATATCTAGATTTAACAACAAACTGCTTCAATTACAACTACTTGCAAAGTAGAGTTATATTGGCTAGCAAAATCGACATTGTCAATGTGATTAATGAATATGTTTTGTCTTTAACACTAGGTACATCATGATGTTAAAAACATCCTTCTTTACTATATTTAATAGCAACTATGTTTAAATCATTCAACAATGTTATATAAAACCTACTAAATCTACTATTATAAGTGAACACAAAGAATATCTCAGCTCTAATAACATTGTTGACACAGAAGATATGGTTATTGATACATATCATCAAATCACCCCGGAATTTCTTAACACACTCACTATGTCAGGACTTCCAAATCATAACTGTTCTTGTAGAGAACAAATAAGAAGTCAGGCATAAGAGTCACCTTACCATGTAGTCCGCTATCTCCTCAGTTGGCCTCTTCCCATTCGATACATGTCGGCTTGAACCCAGGAGGGGATACCTGCAGAAGAATCTC
>Ga0214542_1005557_pt1 | contig 23860 bp, 10 predicted proteins | sample CNSS1metaG_FD_160096 | JGI IMG/M metagenome (GOLD analysis project Ga0214542, IMG submission 160096) | Root nodule microbial communities from cowpea collected in UCLA plant growth center, Los Angeles, California, USA - CNSS1 | ecosystem: Host-associated > Plants > Roots > Nodule | place: USA...
TATATATATAAGGGTATTTTTGTGAATTAAAGTTTAGCGGGTACGGGTATCCACGGGTATGGATACTATGGTACCCGTACCCGCCCCATTAATATGCGAGTATAAAAAATACTCGTACCCGCAGGTAGCACATATCTATTCTTAATATCTGTTTTCTATCCGTTATAGATTTTATATACGGATATCTACGAGTACGGATTTTTTTGACATTCCTAATGACAATAAGCTGCGAAAATGTTTCACTAATGAAATACTAATATTTTCTGAATTTTTTTACATTCTTGATTCTTCCTAATTCACATATTTCTTTATTCATTAGATTTGACCTCCTGTAAATTTTTTATTAGAAAAACTATTGAAAATCCCTTTCAATCTTACAATATAATAATTATAAATTCAAGAAAATTCAATCAAAATAAATTTAACGCAATACATGTCCTATGTGATATTCGTATTGTATTTATGCATAGGACTTATGATATGCATTCAAAACAATTATTAACTTTTATATGTAAAAAGGTTGATGAAACTTTTATTTTCAAGGTCAATTATCATTTTTATATTATAAATAGAACACAATAAGACGTTTTGTAAAGTAAAAATACATTTAAAAAAATATTCATTCATATAAAAAATATAAAAAATGTTCCAACACAATGACTATCCTCTTATGATATTTATCTTCAACTTTCTATCCATCCATACTTTTTACTTGAAAGTTCTATCTTTTCTCTTATACTTTTTTTTTTATCACAAGTTATTGCGTTTTATTGCACAAATATGTTGAATGTAGTCCAATTGTTTACGGTAATATGACATGAATATAATCATTACTTACTTAAATTTATATATTTATATTAATTTAAAAATATTTACTTATTTTATTTACAATATTATTAATCATGAGAGAAGTGATTTATCTTAAAGTTAAAGAATTCTTAAAGTAGCGGTGAGGATTCTGCCACGTTGTTTGTTGTCTCCAATTTCTGCGGGAACACAAGGTAAGTTTCTTTAGACAAGTCAACAAGCAAGCTCAGCTAATGAAGAGTGGTACATTGCACTTCCACATTCAACTTCACCTCTCCATTGTACCACTCGCCATGGTTCTTCTCAAGGTCAATTTCTGAATTTTCACTCATTCTTTCTCTCTCATTCAGTTTTGCATTGCTTCTTCTTGTTTTTGGCGCTTTAAAGTTCATCCCTTCTGTGTTTCAAACAGATATGGAGACAAACGGCCTTCTCTGTTTTTGGGTACCTAAATTTCACCAAAGCTGGTTTCCTGTAAGTCCCTTTTGTTATTTCTTTTTCACTTAGTATTATCATTATGATGATGATGATGATGATGATGATGATGATGATGATATGCTATCAACAAAATTGACTCTGGAGACAGATTGCAGATAAAAACATTTTTTTTCCTGAGAAGAACAGATGGTTTTTACTTGTTTGATTGATTTATCACTGCTCAGTTTTATATTATTCTAATTGTTTATTTTTAACTTTTATATAATCTAATTTTAGTTTCGAAAGAAGACAGATTCATTTTGATCCTTCTTAATTTTTCTTCCTTAGAAGGGTTTGTGGAGAAGTTCGTCTCAACATACACATATTTGATTTTGTTTTATTAAGGGATGAAATCCACTTCATCTAAAAAATACAAGGACCAAATCCACATTTTTTTAGTAGTACAGACAAACAAATTTTGACTGCATCTTGAGTGACCTAGAGTATATTTTATCCTTTTGTTTATTTTTTTTAATCGTTTGGGGAACTAACAGGATTGAATATATGTGTGTTACTGAGTCTGATCCTGGTTCTGAGATATTTGAAAATTGGATAGCAAAAACACTAGCAAAAATTGAGAGTGAAAATGGATATTGGCCACTAGTTATTGTGTATGTTGAATAGCAGAAGACAATCCAAAGGAAAGCAGAATTGTTGGTTTCTATAATTTAAAAATACATTTAAGGATAAGAGGTGTAATATGAGGAACAGCTTCAACAATATTTTATTCATGAACACTCTCTCTCTATATATATTTAGTCTATATCTATCTATCTATTTATCTATCTATCTATATACACACATAGCAAAAGGGTAACAAAAATCAAATACAAACAATTTCACAGTCCTAGCTTCCTAAATGTGAACAACAACCTGATATCTTTCTCTTTATTTGAATAATTGAAACATAGCATGAAATCCTCCTAAAAAGTAATTCAAATTACAGATTTTTAGGCATATATTTTCAACAAGAATAACAGAAACCTGATAGCTGATGTATGAATCAAATGTTTCGTAGTGATCATTCTAAGAACTTCAAACCAGAGGACATGGAAGTACAAATACCTGGGAAGAATTGCATTGTTACCGGTGCTAATTCTGGAATAGGTTATGCAACAGCCGAGGGTCTTGCAAAGCGGTTTTCAACTTTCTCATAAGTTTGATTTTGGAATTTTATGCTCTTAAGTTTGTAGTTATGTGATGTTGTCAATGATTTTCACCAGTGGTGCAACTGTCTATCTTGTATGTCGTAATAAAGAGAAAGGAGAGGCTGCTCTTTCTGAAATTCAAACTAGAACTGGCAACCAAAATGTTCATTTGGAGGTACTACTCCTCTTTTCTTGTATTTTAATTAACTAATCCTTTTTTCTTTAGAATTTTCAAAATAAAAAAACATTTATATTTTCTAATTTCATTCTTTGTACATGAGCTTTATAATGGCACTTTCCACGATTTAGGGAATAAACTGAAATCATTTAGAAAATTACGCCATTATGATATTATATGACTGACTCATTTATCTTGCAGATTTGTGACCTTTCGTCTGTCAATGAGATCAAGTCATTCACTTCCAGGTTTTCTAAAAGAAATGTGCCAGTTCATGTGTTGGTAAATTCTTAGTTGTATTTCAACAAAATATAATACTTCCCAACATGGTCGTAATGTAGCTTTACTGACATGGTAATTTTATTAAGTTAGCCTATGCTCTTGAGTAAAATCTAATGTGGACATAATTTCTTGCATCAAGATTAACAATGCTGGTATACTTGAGCAAAATCGAGTCACCACCCCAGAAGGGTGAGTAATTTTTGTTTCAAACAGAAACTGAAAAATTGTTTATTCTACCTGTATAACCTGATTTGATCTGGTGCTTTTTCATGTAATGTGTCATAGTCCAGGTTTGAGTTGAATTTTGCTGTAAATGTATTGGGAACTTACACCATGACAGAATTAATGGTTCCATTACTGGAGAAAGCTTCACCTGATGCGCGTGTCATTACAGTTTCTTCTGGTGGAATGTATACTTCTCCTTTGACCAAAGATCTACAGGTAACTTTGTTATGGTGTTGTCATCTTACTCAATCATTCATAAGATTATGATATACTTATTTGGTTGTTGATACCCAGTATTCAGAGAGCAACTTTAACGGGGTTGTACAGTATGCTCGGAATAAGCGTGTTCAGGTTAGTTTAGCTAATGACTACATTGGGTACCTTTTTTTCTTCTTGTTTTACGTTATAACTTTAATTTGTGAGTGTCTTACCTGGTCCAAAGGGTGTATAAGGAATTGCAGATTTTAGAGGGAGGCTTGCGGCTGAAACTATTTGATTGTTTCATTAAACTATCAATTGTATTTTATTTTTCTTTGTGTACATTGTAATTGATTTGCGAATGAAGATGGATTTGCTTACATCCTCCGGTTGTAAGAAATGTGTTTTCCTTTAACATCCTAACCTTTTACATATTATCTATCTACCTTTGTGTTATGATTTGAATGGAGAGGTCATCAAGTTTCATTAGTGCTAATGGAATTTCATGCTTTTCTAGGAAAGTTAGAAAGAATCTTGTGATTGGTCTTCATATTTTATGGAACTGTCATCCTATGAGGGGATGGTCAAATGATAATGTGTCTATTATGTAGCTCCACCCATTTAGTTAGTTATAGCTGTAAAACGCAGAGAACAAAAGAAGGGGGCTGAATTTTTTTTTCTAAAGATTTTTCGGACTTTTTTTTACAAATCAGACTCTGAGTCTGATATGCGATCAGATGATAATAAGGATGTTGGTTTAAACTTATTTTGACAAACAAAGAAAACACAATCTCAGGGTTAGTTTAATCAATCTGAAGCAGATAAAGAGAAGAAAATATTAGAGTGATTACATAAGTCCAAACGTGAGACTACATCTAGTTCTTGACCAAACTAGTCAATTTCCACTAACAACTATTAAACATGAGTATTCTTAGCCACAACATGGGTATTCTTTACTTAGCTTCTCTAAGCTATGTATTCTTTCACAAACAATCCACTCTTGTCTTATAGACAATGGTGTTCTTACAGATAGATGAAAGTTTTGCCCAATCTTGACTAGGTTTTAGGTCCGGAAAGATGCGCACAAGGCAGACAAGTTTAAATACTCTCTGGATATGCAAGAGAGCAAAGAGCTATATATATAGAAGAAAATATTTGCTTCGAAGAAGATGAAATTTTTAATAGTGACAGTGCTCTTCGTAACATCTCTGTCTTCTTCTCCTTTTGTACTGAGAAGCTTCAACTAGCTGTTGTCTCAGTGGCATCCTTTTCTTTGTCTTGCATATGGTGAAATCTGGAGTACTTGATTGTTTTGCATAAGTGCATTGTAAGTCCTTTAATAAGGGCATCTAATGTTCTTTTACCAATTGGTATGGTTTTTTGATAACACACTCTGCATACCACAGTTACTCCTTTTTCTGCAGTAGTCACTTCACAATTGGTGCAGAAAGTAGGTGGCTCAGGTTTTGTAGGTGGTTCAAAGAGTTTGTTGATTTTTCTTCTGTAGAGCACTCCATTCAGTATGTCTTGACTTCTGCATATTTTAAACTTCAAGATCGAGCACGAAAAGTCTTGTGGAGATGATTGCCTTTTTCAAGGACATTCTGTGTGAAAAGATTAAGTAGATGCAGTGCGTTAACTGTGCATTACTAGAGAATATTTATTTCAGATGTATTTACTCTAGCTTAAGCAGATCATGCAAACATATGATCACTCTGATAATACTTATCAGATGCAAGATGTTGCTAAACAGATAATTGCATAGCCGGTGAATGAAAAGGAAAACCCAGATAGGTGGTGTAATTACATATGATATTTATGCACAAGAAAAAGACTGTCTTAAGAAAAACAATATTGTCTGTTCTTAGATGAAAACTAATATTTGTTTGCTCTAATTCAAAGGGTTTATGTAGGGAATAAAGGTTGACTTGGCCAGCTAATAATTAGGGGCAAATAAACTGTAGTGTCAGTTAGAAGGTTGTATGCTAGTGTGTATAAATAATAAGCGAAAAGTATTGGGATCTCACGTCAAATAAAGATATTGTCAACTTTATAGTATATAAGTGAGTGTAACTTAATTTTACAAGTTGATATGTAAGATTGAGTTAGATTTAAATCCACTTTCTAAGCAAAAAGTAGTAGTGATTAGCCATTATAGGAATAAAGTTTGACTAGGAGTATTCAGGTCTCTGGAATAAGTTAGGGTAAGGCTCTAGTACTCTGTATCTTCATTGCTCAACATGTACCCCATTGGTGCCACCCCGAGTTGGAAAATTCTCATCAATAATACATTCTTTAATTCAACTTTCTGATCCACTTCTGTCAGTATCATGGGGACTGGGGAGACGTGAGAAATTTTTTACAACAGGACAGCATAGAGTAAGACCCTTTAGTTGAAGAGGAACAGTAGTGTCTTTCCGCTATTATGCACTGTTGATATACCTTATCTAGACTTGGAATGCCCAATGAGAAAGTATAGATTGAATCTTCTTGGGAGTTCCCTATTGAAATGAGGACTGAATGATTCCAAGAAGGGTAAAACTTCACATTTAGAGATGTACAAACATGAAATTCATTTCGTTAAAGCTTGGGTCAACCTGTACTCAGAGAAATTGAACTACAGAAGGAAGCTAAAATATAATTTTGTGTGGCATGCAGTCACTGATTTATCTCATTTCCAGAGGTTTCTAGACTCCTAGTTTCAGGACATTTTTTTTATGATGCTTATATGAAGGATTGGTAAACATGTCAAACTGATTGGAAGGAACAGAAAACGTTGGTTGAGATTGTACTTATTGATGGAAATTCTCCATTTCTTGTTTTTTTGCTGAATTTTGAATGATACAGAATTTTTGGGTCAGCTTATTTCAATCCGCACATAACCATGCATGATTTTTTTGGTTTGATTTTCTCCCCACAAGTGTTGGAATTCGTTTTGTTCCTTCAACAATCTTGCTTTATAGGATTATTTGTTGTCTATATCTCCCAGTTTATGATCCTTATAAATTTTACTCATATATGGTATGGCATGACAAATATTAGGTGGTAGACCTGCAGAAAAATATTTGTATGCTTACTTGAAGGAAGTGCTTCCATCGATCAGCTGTGATGTAATTTTTTTTCAACTACTTATATTCTTTTATAATTTGTCAAATTCAATGTGTCTAATAATGATAATACTTCAATTTGTCAAATTCATGTTCATCAGCTAACTGACAATGCATAAACAGTTAAACCCGATTGAATTACTGACTAACTCATAGGTCTGCTTATGTAATTCAATGTAGGAAAATTGAGTCTTGTGTATTCAGTTTGGTGCAATAAGCACTGGATCTAGCTAGTTCTTAAATTCCAAAAGTTAACTCTTTTCTGAAGTATTTAAGCTTTATTTAGTAGTTATATTCGATCACCTTCTATTCTTGTGTATTGAGTTTATTGTGATTTATGTAGTTATATTTGATCACCTTCAATGTAGTACACTCTACATAACAAGTGTGACATCATTGTAGTAGCCCTGGTTGTTCTTCATTTGCTTTAAGAGCTTTCAACAATTCTTTTAACTTGTGATACCATATGGATTACTTATTTGTAGAAGAAAGAGGATAATAATCATCAATTCTTTCATGTATAATAACCCTCTCTAGATATTCATATTAAAAAAAAAAATTCAGAAGTAGTACTCTGATATCAAGTGAAATAGTTCTAATATCTTATTTGCTCATATCTATGCATTTCATATGTTTTAGATCCTTATTTCCTGTATAGAATCTGGAGGGTATTAAAATAGATTAGTTGTGTTTTTCTTCATGTCTGCATTTTTGTAAGATTACACTAACCTTGGCATGTATCTGATATGGCAGATTGCACTAACAGAAAAATGGGCCAAAATATATGAGAACAAAGGGATAGGATTTTACTCAATGCACCCAGGCTGGGCTGAGACTCCTGGGGTTGCAAAGAGTTTGCCAAGCTTCTCAGAACGGTAAGCATTATTACTGCTTACATTATCCATAGAATATAATTGACTAATACTGTAAAACATTGGAAGAAAGAAACCATTCACATACAGAGTTGATCTTTGACACAGTACAAAACTTTATATGAACCTGCCTATTTGAATTAGCTTATATGGGGGAATTAATAATTTTTAATTGACAACTTCCTCTGAGAACACTCGAATGTTTTTTTCCAAAATTAAGCAAAATCAAAGATGCACAAGTCATGAATTTGATTCTTGTTACCCCTTGGTCTTTATTATTAAGGTTTTGTTTGGATGAGCTTCTGTGTAAATGTTAGGATACACAAAGAAAAGAATTTAGTTAAGATAGTTGGAATATCCACGAGTTAGTTAGTTGAGGTGTTAGTTAGATATAAATAGGAAAACAGGAGAGAAAGGGGAAGAGAGGTGAACTTTTGTAGATTGAGCCTTAGCTCTTTGTGGAGGGAAAGCCCTTGAAGGAGATAGTGCTTTCCTATTTTTGTTCTTTTCATTCTATTATTCAATAAAAAACCTTTCTTTTCTTTTTTTCTTGGTTGCTAACAGTAAAAGACATTTAAGATAAAAAAAATATGAAATAGAAAGTGAATTTGGTTTTTCCATAAACTAAAATGAGTTTATATACAAGTTAAAAGTAAAACTTTAGAGAAATTATATGAAAAAACTTCTATAAATAGTTTATCCATAAAATGCTTTTTACCTGTTGAAAAGTTACTTTCTTTTTTCTCCCTATAAGTTTGTACGGAGAAGTCTTTCTAAATTGAACTACATCACATTTTTTTCAGTCCAAATAGTATGCACCTACTTGCTTCAAGTACAATTTATCCTTGAAATAACTCAAGAGTCAACAAAGAAAACAAAGAAAACAAAGTAAACTATTGTTAGCACCATTGGAATGACTATATATTGATTCAATTATTTACAGGTTTTCAGGGAAACTTAGAACAAGTGAAGAAGGTGCAGACACAGTGATATGGTTGACATTACAACCAAAGGAGAAACTGGTATCAGGTGCATTTTATTTTGATAGAGCTGAAGCTCCAAAGCACCTTACATTTTCTGGTACCAGTGATTCTCATGCTATAATCGACTCTGTTGTTGAGAGTCTTCATTCCATGGCTTCTCTTTTTGGCTAATCATGTATTGTTTGCCCTGACATTAGACATCTAGTGGCACACAATATAACATTTGTATAGTTAATCTGGACTGATTTCATTTGTTCTTATATATCATCCCTTTTATTTTATTTGAGAGAATAATAGAAAGAATGTGATGAATTGTGTTTCTCTTCTTGAACGCCAACATTAGTGTAATGAAAGTTTAATTTTGATATAATGCTAGAATAAATGTTTTTGTATTATTACTAGAAATAACTTCAGATGTCTTTTAATGTAATTATAAAAGTTAATTATCTTACTAACAAAATTCATGATTAAATAGTCTTGTATTCTAATTAAATTCACTATTGCTACAAAACATGTCAAATAATATTTTTGAGTTATATAAAGGAAAATAAGTGTAATGTCGGATTGTCTATCAAAAAATGAAAATTCTAAACGTGGAATGTAGTAATCACTATCAAATTTAAAAATTCGTATGACTACAATAATAACGTTAATATTTATGTTTGAAAACTAATATATCAATAAATAGTCATGTTCAACGACGTATTTGACGTGCTAAGAATTTATTATGATATTTCTTAATTTTAGAATTAGTGTGACTTTATTTTGTATTTCAGATAGCAAAATAGTGATTTGCTTTTTCAGAAAACAATGTGTTTGAACTAAAAGTGCATGATATGCAGAGTGGAGGAGGTAATAAGGTAAATAGTCTTGTAGAAGATTTCTTTTTCCTCCTACACCTCAAGGAGTGTGTAAAACACAGAATTAATCTCAAACATTCTTAATGGTATTTCACCCCGTCACTCTTCCTTTCTCGCCCATGCTCTGTATTATGAGATCTGAAATTTTCAGATTGTAAAATTTGATAGTGTTTTTGGAGAGTAGTTTTTAGATTTTTTAATCTTTCATTATTCGGAATAGACTTTTGGATTCAGAAAACATTTTCAAATTACATTTTGAAAATCTAGAAAAATTAATGATTTTTTAAAATAAAGTCTTCCAAATGGTGTAATCTAAAAATGGCTTTCAGAACCTGGAAGCCAATTCTGAATTATACAAGCCTTCCTATATAAGAAGGGCAAAGTAGAGATTTTAACATTTAGGGGGTCTAAACAGAAATTCCCAGGAATTAAAGGCATGTTTAAGATTTAGGACCACATAATAAAAAGCAGTGATATTACATAATAAATTTCACACAAATCTAATCCACCGACTACTTTGTATGTGAATTTGATATGGAAAAACAGTTTATTGATAACAGGGGAATACTCTACATTATGAATGATGTGATGAATTACGTAATTAATACGTTGTTTGATTTAAAACGTGTGAGGTTGGCATCATCACAAAACTGAACATCACTGTGACCGTAGTTATCAGCAACTAGCAAATGACAACACAACTAAGAATTTTCCTTTCATTCCTCAACCTATTCCAAAAGGAGGGATTGCTAACAACTGTTTCAATACAGGAAAAACCCATCACACATTACTTATTATTATTTACAGATTTTATGCATCACTGCATGCCTATCTATATTATTAATCAATACAAACCAATGAGAACTATACTAAATACAAAAGAAGCAATCATGTCAATGGTGTGAGCCTTTGATCATTCCATCTTCGGAAGTGACAGTAGGTGAGTCCAATAAAGTAGCCTTCTTCAACCAGTACTGCTCAAACCTCTGCCTTGCATACTCCTTGTAGTCAAAGTCAATTTTGTTTACGTAACTCTGCACCACACATACCAAACAAAAGTAACCAGAAAGAACATTTAATTCTCATTCATCAAAAGTGATATCAATTTTTTCATAGTTAGAGACTAACTTTTACTGAAATTCGAGATAAGGGATGAAAACATTTTTGGAAGAAAGGAAAAGCATAGCATACCGAAATAAGTCCCCATAAGCCCCAAAATAGATGGTTGGCAAGAGTGTATTTTTCTGCAAGATTAAGTAGTTGTTCCATTTCACTGCTGCTTGGTTCCTTACCTGTGTATAAGTTTCCAAATAATGTTTGTAAAAATTCTTAAAATTAAATTCACATTGAAGTTGAAGAGATGAGGGGGACTTGCATCGTGCCTACGAATAAGTTAAACAAATGCATGCAATGCATGCTCCACATCTGCAAGGACAGACTCATCAATAATGTAAACGCTGTTACAGTTCATACTCATGACAAACATGATTTTCCTTGTTGTATTTCAAGAGTTTATTTTTCATGTTTCATTAATAAGGAAATTTATAATGTCAACCAGTTAAAAATAATTTTAGTTAACTTTTTGAAGTAATTTTGACAAAAGTAAATGATTTCTGATTTGAAGTAATATAAAATTGGATATTCAGCTTAAAAAACCCTCTACACTTTATTTTAATTACAATCAAAGTATAGAAGCTAAAAATATAAGATTGAGTGATATCAAAGATCAACCAAATTGTACAGAAAGTTAATTCTTTCAACTGAGAATAGATCAATAGCAGTTACCTAAATCCAGATCTCTGCCAATAATATGTATTTTTTGTGGTATGTTGGAGTAAAAATTTAGTGGACTAACCTTCAGAACTCAAATAATTATAAACAAACCTTTGACGCTCCTCTAGACCTGTTAAAATTTACAGTATCAGAAGAGTGATCTTAATAAAATACGCATAAAGTATGAAGCAAAATGAAGCACTGTAGAATGTAATGGAAGCTGTAAATTATATGAACAATTAACTTACTGGGATATTTAGTGTAGTCTAGAACATGAGGTTGGTCACTGTGATAGTTTGCCACCATTTCACAAAAATGATTTGCTAGATCGTATGCAACAGGGTTGTAACTGGCATATTCGTAGTCCTGTGTCATTGAAAAACAAATAGTAATGAATAAATCATCATAAAAAAGATGACAGATGAAATATGAAAAAACAATATTTGGCATGGTATTCAGTTGCAATTCTTATATTTATTTTTTGACCAAGAGGTATCTATTTGACACCCAATTAATCCCTCACTCGATTGGAAAATTTTGGAGAAAAAGTGGTATCTCCAGTTACCATGGCCAAGTTAGAAAACAATTTTTTAAAAAGTTAGTAAAGTAGCTCGCTCATATCTTACATTACCATAATTTTTAAAAAGAACACCAACAAAGCATATAAAATAGAATAAATAAGTAAAATGTAGCAATGTAGCTTACAATTAAAGTGATTGCTCTTGTTTCTTCATCCATCATTATGTTACCATATTGTAGATCATTGTGACAAAAACCAATCTCTTGATGTCCTTGCGATAGCAACTCCACAAGCAAATTTATTTCAGCATCTAGATGATCCAAGCTAAAATTCTTGATATCTTTTTGAGAGCACAGACTTTTGGCATGACTAAGCCATTTCCTGATTGAACATAGAGAGCCTATATAATTGTGTACAACAATATAAATTTTTTTTGAAGAGTAGCCTGATTTCTATTATTTTATTACCTCAATCTCTGCCAAAGCTGAGCCTTCTTTGTACCAGGCATGTGAAGATGGTGAAACTCCCTCATCTTAGATGCTACCAAAGCAGATATTTCAGGGTCACGGAGGTCTGCAGCTGAGAGTGTCTAAAAATCCAAAAATAGGAAAAGAAAAAATATGTTACACACTATTATCATAGTCTGTTAAATTGATTTTAATGCACAGGAAAATAAAGAGGAATGTATTGCAGGTATTTGGATTATATCAGGTTACTTACCAACAGATAATCTTATGCAAAAGTTAAAAATAAAACTTAAGTTATATAAGAGAATTTTAACAAACTAATTCCTTCATAAGCTAATTTTAGTTTATGAGAACTTAATAATTTCAAGAAGAGTTTATTTTAGAATTAATTAATTGGAAGAGAGAAACGTAAATGAAGTCCTCAAATAAAGGCAACTACTTGATTGCATAAATTACAAATATATCTTTCCTAAGGGTCATCATCTATTGACTCAAAAGAAGATAGGATAAGAACAAAATAAATACTTTTCAAATAAGATTTTCATTCATAACACTTTTACTTTAATGGAATTTTTATCAGTTCTTTATCCATAAAGTAAGAAACATCATGTCAGGTTGGAATTAGGAGCAAAAACAATGTGAAAGCAAGCATTGTGGAGCACTCATTGACGCAACAGTACTCAATTTAATATGCAAAAGAAGCTTCTTTTTTATTCTAAAGAACTAATACGAAATGCTAACACCCTCCATTCGTCCAAAGGGAAAGAGAATAAAATACAAAAGCTAACTACCAAGGCCAAAGAAAAACTTTTTAAATGGAATAATAAAGCACATTGGAAAAGGAAAGGTGACGTTAATTTAAGTATATATTCCCCAAGTCATGGAAACCATCCATTTTAAATGCAGTCATTGCAACCACTTTTCTATTTATATATAACCAGATAATTATCGACACAGAACCTAATAAGAAATTGTAAAAATAATTTTAGTTTCAACCAATAAGAAATCATTAATATAATTTTTGAAACAATTATTATAAAAATCAACAAATTTAGAATATCACTTTTTATACTGTAAGTATATGTACTATTTACATTTAAACAGTGTCTTATAACATCAATTACCAAAAATAAAGATTATACAAACACGTGTCTGAAATAAACATTGCTAACAATATTAGGAATTAAAACAGAGATTTACACTAAAACTATCTAATCAGAAGAGGGAAACACAAAAAGATAATAACATACTTTGGCATGAATGAACTCTTCAACTCTGCCAGTGGTGAACCGTCCAAGAAGGCGTGGACCCTGTCCATGCTTTGACATGCACTCAAAGGTTTGGATTTCATCAACCCTGTTGAAGAAAACCTCAACACCTTCACCATATAATCGAACCAGAACCTTCCTCTGATGAACATCGCTTTTGGTTGGCCAATTGACCTCAAAAACCTCATTGGTCATTGCTCCCTTTAGAGGTTTTACCTGCAAGGAGTTCAGATCATCTATTACATCTCCCAAATCTGCAGCCACCGCTGCAAGAACCTCTGTTATCTCTTCATGGTTTGCACCTCCTTTCAACAACTCAATTGTCTTTATGGCCATCTTTGATCAAAGATCAGTTAAAAACAGAGCTCTGCTAGTGGAGAAAAAACAGGGGAAATTGAAACAGAGTTAAGTTCTTCCATCCATTGAAATATTGAGAGACTAGAATACCTTGATAATCGAATTCGGAGAAAACATAGAACTGATGATGATCCTGAGTGAAAATTAACCACTTTTGGTGCAAAATATATTTATTTGGGGAGTTAAAAATTCTACCTAAGTTCCTCCATACCATGCAATAAAACAGAAACATGGAGAAGCAGAAAACCTCTATAACCCAATTGGGATAAAGCATTTTATAATTGATTATCCTGGGTGAAAGTCGAATGTTTTAGGTAAAAATTATCAAGAATTGGGGATTTGGAAAGTTCTTCCATCCCATATAATAAAAAAACACAAGCAGAAGGCCTCAACGATCCAATTGATTATCCTGCCTGAAAGAAAATTACTTCTACGAAAAAAAATTGTTGAAATGGGGATTTAGAAATTCACCCAAGTTTTTCACTTCATGCAAGAAATGCAAAAACACATGGAGAAAGCAGAAACCCGTGCTGACCCAGTTGGAAGAAAACATCACAAGTGATGATCTGGCTTGAAAGTTCACCCATTTCGTATTGAATTAGGGTTTTAAAATGCATCCAAGAAACAGAGAAGTCAAAGAAAGTTGACTGGTAGAAACATGAAGAACACGCAAAAAGGATTCAAGAACCCTTTCACGGTAAAAAAATAATCAGATCTAAGAAAAACCCAAAACCCATTTGGGATGCACAGCGGAATCGGATTACAGGATCTTACCAGATAAACAGAGATATTTCGGAGCTTCCAAACAGAGCAAGCTTCGGCAGGGAAAATTCGATGCAGTGATCAAAGCTGAGACATGCAACCAAGGAAGAACCCAATAAACTCAAAGAATGAAAACCGATTCAGAATAATCAGAAGTAAAACCCCAAAATGATGAATCATGAACTCACCTTGAAAGCAGATAAGGTTGCCGAAGAAAGTCAAGCCCAACACTGAGAAATCTAAGCAGAAAATATTGCATAAAAAAAATAACAAAATCCTCAAAACCCAAATGCAGAAAGACCAAAGTAAAAAATCAAAAGCCCAAATAAAGAAGAAAAGAAAACAAGAAAAGAGTAAAACTTGAGATTTGAGAACTGACCCTAGAAGCAGAAGAAGAAATCAGAACTTGTCCAAGAATATGGTTGTATATGAACACCACTAATCTTTACGTCTTTATATATAATGACAATGGCGAAGTGATATGAAAAAAAATATGGTGTGAAACCAAGAAAGCTTGCAGCCAAAGAACTCAACGACCCAAAATATAAGAAATTTTACGATCTTACACCATGTATATTAGGTAATGCAATTAATAATTAAGAAATTAAAAAAGTTAATTAAGTTTTGATTTTTTTTTCATTTTTTTTTTGTGTGTTTATTTTGAACGGTGACAGATTCTCGCAATGGTGAAAGTGACCAATTATAACTGATCACGTGGAGAGAATCGTGGAGAAAAACTGAATCTGTTAGAGATTCTAAAGATCATTACAATGCCAACTACCCATCCATGTGATTGTCTCTGGATAGAGACAATTTATTTCCGCTTTATTCTGTATTATTGTTTCATCATATAAACAGCATAAAAAGTTTATAACAATTTGAGTTAAATCACACATTTAATTAAAAATATTTTAATTATGTTTTCTTTGTCTTAAAACCTCTACTTCAGGTTTGCATATTAATTTTGTTTTTTAAAAATTTAAATATATTTTTAAATTATATTAACAACTAGAAAAAAACGGACGCCGTGTCATGTTTATTTGTATTCTTAAGAAAACCTAAAAGATAACCAAAGTTATCATCAAATATTATAATTAAATTTTTTTAAAGAAATAAATTTTAAAATATATTTAATTTGATTTATGTGTTTATTTGACATGTGCGATATTAAAGAAAAAAAAAGGATGAATAGAGGATTACGACAAGATAGCAATTATGGGTCTTATATGTGGAAGAAATAATTATATTTAAGAGTAATAATAAAAAATCACAACAAACAAGAAAATCTTATTATATGTTATTAGCCACACATACACGATTGTCGGTAGATACGGTATGATTTCGTTTGTTGTATAGTAGTAAAATAATTAAATATATTATTTGTTGTATATGGTATTGAAGTTATGTTGGAGTAAACAATTAAATAGTTTAATTGTGTTTATTCCTAAAATGTAAGTAGTTTAGTTTTTCTTCAAGAACTTTCTTGCTATTAACAGTTAGTTATCCTTTTCTTTTCTATTGTAGTTTAATATTTTTTTTATTTGGTATGCTTTAGTAAATTTTATATTGTAATTTAAAAATATCGCGGTAGACAAACAATTTGTTTACACTAAATTAAGGAATTCATTATATATGGTATACATTATAGATAATTTATCTAAAAAAGAAAAAATAATATGATTTTTTTACATTTGAATATATATATATATTCTTCATTTTGATACGTATATCACCTTTTTAGTTTATTTTTAATTAATTTAAAAATCATAACAAATAACACTAATACTAAAACTAAAAAACCAAAAAAAGTTATATGATAACAAAAAGAGAAAATAGAAAGTAAAATAACAATAGCGGAAAGAGACTTTCACTTAGATTTGAAAAAAATAAAAGAAATGAAGGTAGTAGATAATGGGAACAGATTCTCACTTACAATGTAGAAAGCTATTTTGTATTGTCCATGATACATATATAAATGAGTCCGTTTCAACCACCTTATCAAACTACAAGTAAGAAATGTTAACAGAAAATCATCATCATCTCAAAAAGCTCTAATTAGTGATGACTATTAAACATGAATAATTTAAATTCTTCTTAAGCCACCTGTATAAGAAAAACAAATCCTTGCAAAAAGAAATGAGGTTCCACGAGTGCAAAAAGGATTTTTAACATCAACATAAAAAATAATATCTGATGACATTTTTATAAATAATTTATTAAATTTGATGTCGATCCACCTATCATTGATGTCAATTTCAAAGACGTCGGTCCATCCTAGTTCTGATGTCAAATTATAATTTAACGTTTGTAATTTGTTGAGTTTGATGTTAAAATGTTTTTAAAAAGTAGAATAAATAGTGCAAGCCTCATTTTCTTTTAACTCTTCTATTCATGTGAGCTTCAACTGAGGTCACCAAACAACAGTGACAACGACGACAACGAAGTCCAAGGTGGTTTTTGTTTCATTTTCACTCGCATTAATGTTATTTTGATGCCATTTATAACATTTTTTTCTTATTCTCACCGATTGATTTTTTGTGTAACGTTCTTAAATGCGTTCTGAGGTGTGTTGTCAAGGCTCCGAGGTTATCTAGCGGCAGTGTCCTTAAAGTTGGTGTTTTCTCATATTCTCTCTTGTTTTAGGGTTTTGCATAATGTTCATATATGAGATATTGCTCACAGCTTTAGAGTTGTCAGGATTTGGGATTCTGAAATTCTAAACAATTCATCGTTTAATATATATATATATATATATATATATATATATATATATATTAATATTTTTCATTTATTTTTCTTTACTCTACAAAATTATTTGAGATGCTCATAGTACCTACAAAAATCTAGAAATTTAAATGTTCTATTATTGTACTGTATATTGATTTTTCATGATTTCAATGTAGGAAAATATTAACGATTTTTTCTTAAAAAAAATCATAAAATGACGTTTTTACCACAAACATCAATTAATGTCTGTTATAAATGTAACAAACATAAATTAATGTCTGTTAAGAGAAAACAAACATCATTTAACGTCTCCCACTGTGACATTAAACCTTCAACAAATGTCAACATCCTAAAATAACAGACATTATAAACTTTTTTGGGTTATAGTGTTCTAATATATTATCAATACTACATGACATGCATGTGAAAAAGTACCGGGAAACCTTAAGTGCAAGTAAGACAACTAAGTTATAAAGAGCGATCAAATTGTATTTCTACATGTATATTATTTATTGGCTATTTCCTGCTAAGAGCTATACTTGCATCTAGTTGAATAATTACAAAAAGCTTTTTTAAAAGTGTTTTTAATAGTTATACAACCACCTTTCTATAGTTAACATAACAGGTGCATTTTTTGCGTGCTGAGGTGTGTAGCTTGGTGACTTGAATGGCTCACGATGATTGTTTTGCAATTTGTTCCCAAATCTTGTGGTGGCGATGCTTCGCGTTTTTCGACGATGGTGGCTTAACGGTGTAGTTGCGTGATTCCAGAGTGGTCTGTTGTGCGCGTTTTTGTTCCTTGTGGTGGCATTGTAGGTTCGTACACTACAGGTGCGTGGAAGCGTTGCTGGTTTGTGGTTGTTGTGCGTTAATGTGGCTGCCATGCTTCTGACCTGCATTGCTTCGTCTTCCGGCGCGACTATGGTGTGAGGTTGCTGCCATGGTGATTTTGGCAAGGTGTGAGGCTGACGACATAGTGGTCGAATGCTGGTCTAGTTCCGGGAGTTGTTCTAAGATGCTACCACTATCTATCAATAAGTAGAAAGCATTGCATCACCAAATCAAACCACAAAAATTGAGAGCATTATAATTGGAAGGAATCAACAACTAAAGCAAGAAAAGCCAATTAGGAATGTTAAATCAAAGTGGAATTCATGAAACAAGACTGAATTGAATAGCCAAAAAGGACAATCAAGAAATTAAGACTTAAAAGAAAGGAAAGCACATCAAAAGGAATCCTAGAATGGAACTATAATGGATTAAAAAATGAAAACAGAAACTGCAGTACTCATAAGATGCTTATGGTATTCATTACATTTGTGCCAATTTGAGGGAACTAATCCACTCCAATTGAAAGCAAATGATGGCAATATTGAATACACACATAAACAAGAAAATTTATAAAGCAAGAGCACTAAAATTTTGAAGCAAAACACACCAAAAACGCACTAAACAGTGATTTTCCCGAAAACACAACACCAAAAAACACTGACAGATTTCTTAACTTTGAAGATTTATCATATTTTTTTGTACTGGACAAATTTTGAATGATTCTTCTTGCTAATTTTTCGTCCAGATGTTAAGAAAATTAGACAAAAATTAGAAGGTGATTCGGTGCTATGAATCGTTCCAGTTAAATCAAACAAGAAAAGTGTGCATCAGGACACAAGTGAAAACAGCAGTAGATTTGCATTGAAAAACACAGAAAGTTGCTTCTACTTCAAAAATTTGTCTAGAATTCAATTCTCAACATAATTGAATGATTCTTGTTGGAGAATTTTTGTCTATGAATAAGATTTTCGAAGCAATAATCAAATTAAATATTCATGCACTGAGTCACTCGTGACACTTCTCAAACAGAAGGTGTGCATTGGAAAATAAAGTTGAAAACTGAAGCAAAAAGCACATTGAAAGTGGATGATGTTCAATGGACAAATGAATTTGATTTGAAGCTTGATTATGATCTAAAATCAAGCATAGATCAAGATGAACATCTAGGACACTATAAGGCCCAAACCAATCGAATTGAGCCATATGAATTTCAATTGCTTTCGGACAAGCCCTTCTATTGTGCCCAATTTGCTTACAGATATGACATGTTTTACGTAAACCACCTTTTTCTCAGTCTTGTTTCATCTCTTCTGATCTCCCATTGCTCTAATCTTCTTTTTTTCTTCGGTCTACCTGGTAAAATTCTCTTCGAGGGGGGTAAGACATCAGGGTATGGAGTTGTCTCCCATAAACTCTTACCATTGATGGAAATATTATGGAAATGTATATCTCTTTATAAGTGGACTTCCTAAAGACTACTGGGATGAAGTCTTCTCCATTGAGGTTTAGAAACTTCATTGCAGACAGTGAATGGCAGTAAGGAATACCACTTATACCTCATTTCCTGCATGTGCACGATTGTTCGTCTATATTGACAACAAACCTCTCCCCTAATTGCGAGAAATGCCTAACTTCAAATAATTTCTCTGCTGACCAGCTGCAATGACATATAGAACACCAATAATTAAACAACTTTCATTTTTTCAAATTAAACAAAATTCAATCCTTACCTAGGAATCCAATACTTTGTTAATTCTGACTCCTTTTCAAATCTGCTCATAATTCTAGGACAAATAGATCCTGATATTGATTGTATCTTCTTTCTGTTTTTTGCCCACCTTATCATCAGGTATACCCGAATATCCTCTAACATGCTTATCACAGGCTTAGTCCTTATATGCAGCAATACACTATTGAAGGCTTCAGACATATTGTTTACCAAGGTATCAGATTGAGCCTTTGTGGTAAATCTTGATCTGGACCAATATCTAAGTACAACATAAATATTTAAATTATGATAGTATACAATCCCATGTGGTTGGAAATAAAATCATTGACCATTGAAAACAGTGCAATGGAAATTGTATTACTTGGGTGGGATTGCAATTAGATGCTTAAATGCATCTTCATTCACATCTTTTATATTCCTCATCTCCCTTTCCCGTGCATGTGGGTGTGTGGCTGCAATTGCTCTCCACTTAAGACGTCATAAACTTTTGGCCAGAAATTTCTTTCTGAAATTGGCATACAAGTGCCTTACACAGAAACGTTGATCAACTACAAGCAGAAGTTCTTGTATGGCATGTAGCAGCCCCTGACAATATCATAAATAAAACATCATCTTCCACGCCAGTGTCATAGCTTTGGTTCATTTGTGGCTCAGAGACAGTTGATTGTCCATGTGAACCAGATTCAACCTCAACTTCTACATTACCATACCACTCCTTATTACGTAGTTCATCATCAATATCACAATCAACACTAACATCTAGTAGGTTGTCAATACTCTCATCCATGTTATCATCTGGTCCAGACTTAGTCCAAGTGTGAACATCACCATCTTCTTCTATCCCACATCTTCCTCAACTTCACAAGTAACTTCAACATCCCTTAGTTCACCCACAGCTTCACCTTCACAGTTCACTTCAACATCCCTTAATTCACCCTCAGGTTCAACTTCACACTGAACTCCATCCTCCCTCATGTCACCCTCAACTTCAACTTCACAGTTCACTTCAACATCCCTTAATTCACCATCACCTTCAACTTCACACTGAACTCCATCCTCCCTCATCTCACCATCACCTTCAACTTCACACTGAACTCCATCATCCCTGATCTCACCCTCACCTTCAGCTTCACACTACAAACTATCACTTAAAACACCACCAATATCAACCTCAGTTCCCACTTCCTTATCTCAACATCACATTCACCTTCACATCCAATATCATCTACTACAACAGGAACACTCTGATTCTCAACTTGAGGTTCACCCTCCTTCTGTGTGTCAGGTTCATCCGGATAATACTCCAATATTTCAATGACTTAGGGTTTAGATAATGAGTGTTCCACAAATAAATGAACTTCAGCATTCAGTCTTGCGATATTAACCATATGCAATGCACCACTATCATCACACAGAAGCTGCAGTCTGTCATCCAATACCGAAGAACCTCCAACTAAGAACCATAATTTATTTTCTCCAACATACCTGATCCCTTTTATCACCCTTAAAACAACAAAGTAGCTCCACATGTCTAGGTCAAATGATAATCTAGTACTTTCCCCATATTCGTATCGCAACTTCCCATCACTTATGAATTTACCTCCATGGTGAAAAACCACCTCAAATGATGATCTAGTACTCTTCTTGGAATGATTGTGGTGTCCCTTCTAAAAGTGTTTTCTGGTTTGGAATCATTGGCTGGTGTAACATCCCTAGGGAATATTACTTAAAAATAAATATTAAAAGAAATAATTACATTAATAGTCATCTCGATAAAAATCCCAATGCGGTAAAATTTCAATTTATCAAAATAGCGCGCCAAAACTCATAACTAAATCCATAAAAGGTTACAAGTTTCCAAGATTAGTATTTAAAACATAAAATACAAATGAGCAAAACCCTAGCTCTAATCCCATACTAGTCCTCACTCCGCCATCTGAACATCCTCAACATCACCTGTATCAACATCTGCTCCCGTGTAACGAATTACACGATCCTCGCCACACACAAACAGAAAGGGTGAGATGAGAAAATAAAATAACAAGCATATAAAACACAAGATAAAGCGTATACCCATTTTATTCTTTATATATATTTCTTGGCCAAGACCTTAACCCCAAGACTTATCAGTCTTCAAATCATATAATTGGGCCTTGGACTCGGGAACATGATGCTCACACGAACCTGCCCGCTCGTGGTCCTGCCTCTACGAACCTCCCCGCTCGTAGTCCTACTCTACGGACCTGCCCGCCCGTAGTCCAACACATGTGATTCACCAGCCCCGTACCTCTCCGCACGTGGCATCTCTCAACGTGAGCACGGAACATACGAACCTACCTCGCTCGTATCCCCACGTGAGAGTAACTGGATATGAACCTCCCCGCTCATATCATCACATGTCATCCACCATCCATGAACCTACCCGCTTATGGTACAGCATCTCCCGATCCAAGCAAAGCATCATTGTTAATTAAAACAACACACCCAGAAAGCAAAGAACAACAGTATTTTCGCCTGGCTCTGCCCACGTGCCGCCAGGCGAAATTGCTCCAGACCGCCTGGCAGTATCCACTCACCGCCAGGCGCCAGAGACCTCCCAGCGTCACTGTTTTACCGCTACCGCCTAGCGGAGCACGTCTTGCCGCCAGGCGCCCGTCTGTACAGCGCTCTCTCACACAAAGGCTATCGCTTGGCGGTCTGTAGTGGACCGCCAGGCGCCATACCAGAAGCAGTCTGCAACTGATTTGGCATACTCCCTAATTGATTCCAGACCAGCACACTATCACAAGCCTCACTTTTCTCAATCATCATGACTCAATGCAAAACTACGCAATCATGCCTCAATCAAGTTAATCAACATTTTCGCCTTGTTGGCACTTTCGTAGTAAACCCATTACCTTTGAATCTTCCCTCTCAATCACTCTATAAAATTTATAATTTAACAAGTTACTCCATCATTAACAAATGATCCAATTTATCTCAAACTGAGGTCATTATACAGTACCTCACAACACCATACCAACCCAAGCTACGTTACCCCAAAATTTACTACTTCTATTCCTTTGGCCTAAAATTCATATTTGATAATCTCTATCTTACCCCGTATCTCATGATAACGCGCTAGCCCCTGTCTCCTCTTTATTCCATCAATAAGCCGATGTATTTCAACCCTGCAGCTGATTCATAATAGTTATACTCCCTACTTGCAACGCATGTTCTCTCAATTCTATCATGCTACATTCACCTCCACCTTTGTTCCAATTCACTACACACATTAATACCAATATATCGTTCCTACTATTTCGTCCATGATTTTCCAGTATTACTCACATAACTAAAACCCTATCTTCATTTTACAATGTCAAGAATTATAGACAGCCCATGTGCCTTGTCACCGCCTGGCGGTAGGCTTATCACCGTCGGGCGGTAGGCTTATCACCGCCGGGCGGTGCACCAGAACCAGTCCAAGACTAGGTCTCTCTCTATCTGCGATCTTTTCCGCCATCACCAAGGTCCAAACCTATGTCTACGGCACTCAAATACAACAATACACATACTATGGCTCCACTTCAGTTTGCAAATCAATTCATACATGTTCTTAACCTCTACCCTCATACGTACCATCATGAGCGACCCATCCCGATTGGGTCTAAATTCCACTATCTTGCAATTCTAATCAGTTTTCAGATTAACATCACACGCAATAAAGTCAGCACGTTTGAATTTCAGAAATTGCAATGACTTTCACCCCAACAACATCAAAATCAGTCAAGCACTACAAGCACTGTCACGCCGCCTGGCGGATATTCATCCCTGCCAGGCGGTTTAAGTTAGCAGTAGCCACAACCACACATAAATTGATGAACCGCCTGGCGGCACATGCAAGCCCACCAGGCGATTTCTGGGCAGAACCCAGAAAACGCAACAAAACGATACATTCAAGGCAAAATCCATACTCTTATGATCCTACAAGGTATATTATGATGAATGTAATAAAAGGCACGCGAAAACAACTCCCCTTACCAGAAATTCGTGCTCCAAATTGAGATTCCCACTCTCCTTGCACACCTTTTCCCTTTGCTAAAAGAACCACTCTAATTCTTCTCTCGCTGGCCCCCTTCACGCACCAGAATTGTCCCTTCTCACTCTCAGAATTGTTTGCACCTTTCACAGACTGATTTTTCCTCTCCTTCTCTCTTCTCTCCCAAGCTTAATGTGCCCTAATTATTCTCTATTTTACTAAAACGAATTTTATTAAATAAAAATATGGTTAAGGCCATTTCAATGGT